>Ga0155124_123_pt1 | contig 120083 bp, 118 predicted proteins | sample RifCSPhighO2_01_FD_106092 | JGI IMG/M metagenome (GOLD analysis project Ga0155124, IMG submission 106092) | Candidatus Giovannonibacteria bacterium RIFCSPHIGHO2_01_FULL_45_23
TGGGCGAAGAGTCGTTGCAGCACTTGTTGCTCTTGAAGCTCGGAGATCCAAATAAGTTTGATTTAAATCGCGGAGCTTTGGCGCGTGTTGCAGGGTCCGGAATTCATTTTTCCGACGAGCTTTTTCGAAACAAAACAGATCTGGTGCAAATTTATTTGCAAGTGATTCAGAATAGAAACATAGAGTTGGACGGTTTTATCTGGCCAATAGACACCTTGATGATTGCGACTTCAAACAACGATGTTTACAACCGATTTGTTAACGAGAGGTCAGAGGCGCCCATCAAAGACAGGTGTAGGATTTGCTATGTGTCGCATAACACCGATTACAAGCTACAGCAAGAGCTGACAAGCTACTCTATCGGCAGTTTTGCGAGAACCACTATTACCGGCGAGCCAATGCACGAAGACCCGAATTTAAACTACGCTGTTTCGGTAGGAGTTGTGCTGACAAGGCTCATTGATTCCGGCGGCAAACTAACGCCTATTGAAGCGATGAAATTGGAAGCTGGCGAAATCGCCGGTGAGAAGGGCGTGAAAACTTTAGTGGAGGTTAAAGAAACCGCTAACGCCAATCCGGACGTCACCAAACGGTGGGGACAAAAAGGACTTGGCCATCGGGACTTGGGGAGAGTTCTTCAAATTCATGCGGCGACTCCCGAGAGCAACGAAGGCAAATGCATGTTTGCCAAAGACGTTTTTAAGGCGATGGAGCGGATTATTCTGGATTATGTTCCTGAAGCAACCGACCGCGACAAGTTTATGAAAGATCTAAAAATAGCGCGCGCTCTTTACCGCGAACAAATCAAAACCTCGCTTTATAACGCTTATAGAAATGACAAAGACGCCGTCCGCAAGGATGTAATGGACTATATCAATATGATTATCGGCGTGGACGCAGATAATCTCGGGGCTGACAAAATCTGGACTTACAAAGACCCGCAGACCGGAGAAGCCAAATCTCTCAAAATTGATGAGAGGTATATTGATAGTGTTGAGAAGCGCCTTGGGCACCACCACAAAGAAAGTAAGGAATCGTTCCGCAACAGCATAAAGAAAATTTATACCCAAAGAGTGCCACTAAATCCGAATTACGATTTTATGGATAATCAGAAACTGGTAAAAGCTGTAACCGACGTAAGGCTAGAGTCCGATGTTGGGGCCACAGGAAGCCTGGTTGGTGCTTTGGCTAATCGGACCAATGATGAAAACGTGCAATTGCGCAGTCGGGTTGTTGGCACAATGGCTGATCGGCTTGGTTATTGCACAAGTTGCGCTGTCAAAACCACTGAATACTTCTGTGAGAAAGACGATGAAAGCTAAATTTTTGAATAAAGAAACGAGCCGGCGCGGGAGAAATTTCCAGCCGGCTCAATTTATGACAGCATTGGACAAGGTTGGAACAAAGTGTGCGGGAGAAGAAAGATTTAGAAAAGAAAACGGCATTTATGTGTCGGAGCATTCTCCGGTTGCATCGCTGGAATCGCTTGATGAGCTTTCAAAAAGAGAACAGCAGCGCGAAAAAGACGGATTTCCTAAAAAAATCAAAACACGCAGGATAATGGTTGGTCCCGGACGCATTATTAATGTGCCGTACATTGAAGAGGAAAAACTTGTTCATGGAGAATTTGAACCAAGCGATGCGTCAGATCAGGGCAAGCCGGGACACGGCGAGGGCGATATAGGAGATGTTATTGGCGAAATTCCGCTTTGGGGCGAGGGTGAGGGTGACGGAGACGGTGAAAGCGATGAGCCGCATGCTGGCCAAGGTGAAGGAGGCGATCATGGTGAGGAGGAAGAAGCTTACAGGTTTGGCAAGGAGCTCGCGGCGCAATTTCAACTTCCTAATCTGAAGGATAAGGGTAAAAAAGTCCCGACAGATGAATATGTTTACGATCTGACAGATAGGCACAGAGGTTCCGGCCAGCTATTAGATAAAAAAGCTACTCTAAAAAGCGCCATTCGCACCAACGCTGGGCTTGGGCGCATCGATCCGCGCAATATTGATCCATCGAAACTGGTCATCGGTCCGCAGGATAAAATTTACCGAGTCCTTTCAAGAGAAAGAGTTTGGAAATCGCAGGCGATAGTATTTTTCTTAAGGGACTACTCCGGTTCTATGTGGGGCGAGCCGACTAAAGCAGTAATTATCCAGCATTTGATGATTTACGCCTGGCTCATGGACCAGTACGATAAGTTGGTTATCCCAAGGTTTGTGGTGCATGAGCACACCGCCAGAGAGGTTTCTGTGAGAGCTTATTTTAGATTGCAGGCTAGCGGCGGCACATTAATTGCCTCCGGCTATAAAAAAATTCTTGAAATCATTGAAAGCGAGGGGCTTGCGCGCGATTACAACATTTATGTGTTTCAAGGCACCGATGGAGATGATTTTGATGATGGCAGGATAGCGACGCCTGAAATAGAAAAGATTTTGGGTTACGTCAATCGCATGGGCGTTAGCGTTCTTAAGCACCCTTTTTACGGAGGGCAAGATACGATTTTCGAAAACTATATCAAGCAGGCGAATTTTTTGGGGAAAAGGGATCTTTTCAGGATGCACGTGATGCTTTCGACTGAAGTAACGGACGACAAAAACATAGAAGCGGTCAAAACGCTAATCGCGCAGGATTAATTAATGAGGCGGCTCGTCCGAGCCGCTTTTTATTTTGGAGCCGCACAATACCCGGCCGCCTTTACTTTTTCCAAAGTTGTGCTAGGTTGAGCGTAGAATGTTTGACATCATGTAAGGAGGCAAATCTTATGGAATTGATAGACCAGAAAGCTAAGAAAATCATGGAAGAATGCAAGGCAAAGGCAAAGGAAGCAGGGTTGAGCGTTAAAGGAGAGACGCTGGAATACATTCTCACCAATCAGAATATGATAGAGCTTTCTCCGAAAAGAATGATCCCGACTCTTTACGACTATTGGGTCCATGACGTGGAGGTCATCCGAGACAAGTGGGTTTACGGCGCTTATCCGCATAACCCTTATGAGACGTGTATCAACACCCGGCCTGGGATCTCGTTTTATAACGACAACAACCCGGATTGGCTGAATTGCATGATTTTTTATCATGTTCTTGGGCATCTTGATTTTTTCCAGAACAACATTTTTTTTCGGAACACCTGGAATGATGACTTTTGCGGCGAGGCCCTGGCAGATAAAAGGCTGATTAACAGAATCCGCGAGGAATTGGGTGCCGAGAAGCGCTGGGTTGATTACGTAATTGAATTTGCGAGAGGAGCCGATAACCTCGTCGGATTTTATGCAGAGCTTGAAGAGGCGGATAGGGTCGCTTCCGGGCAGGTTTTTGGGTTATTTTCCGAGAAGGCGAATTTCTATTTTGGAGAATTTTTGAAGCAGCGATATAACGATAAAAATGTGGAACTTAAGTTTTCTTATGACGAGGTTAACCGCTACAATCGCTGTTTGAAACAGTACGGCGAGAAAAACGGGGAGATGTGTTTTTTTGAGGACATTGATTTCAAAAGCAAATTTCCTGAATTTCCGAACGTTTTTAAAAAGCGCCAGGAAAAAAGAGACGAGCGGAAAAAATCAAAGGACATTCTGCAGTATTTGATGGATCATTCCGAATTTATAAACAAGGATGAAAATAAATGGATGAAAGACGTCATCGGTGTTGTGAGACGCACCTCTCTTTATTTTCAGCCGCAGATCAGGACAAAGATTGCTAACGAAGGCTGGGCGAGTGTTTGGCACGAGCGTCTGTTTATGGCTGACGAGCGGATGAGAGGGCACGAAATAGACTTTGCCAGCGTGAACGCCGGAATTTTGGTAGATCGCAGGCTCGGGCTCAACCCTTATATTTTGGGAAAACGGCTTTTTGAATTTATTGAAGAGCTGGCCAAAAAGGGCAAGCTTTCCTACGACTATCAGTTAATCAAAAACATGGACACGAGGAAACGGTTTGATCAAAAGCGCGGAGACGCGTACGGCACAACGGCCATGCTTAAAGCGCGCGAAAATTTTGATGATTTCATGCTGATCAATTTTCTTTCGGATGATGATTTCCAGGATTTTGTCATTAAGTACGATCTTTTCATCGCCGGCCAGCGGTTTAATAAGGATAAAATGGTAATCGAAGTTTACATTAAATCGCGCGACGGGAAAAAATACCGCAAAATTCTAAACGACAGCTTGTATCACTCTCCGTATATTGTAATAAATCACGACAAAGCCGAGGAAGACGAGATATATCTGGATCATGTGTATGAAGGAAGGTCGCTTTATACGAGATACATCCCGCCTGTTTTGACAGGTCTTGCATATCTTGCAGGCAAAACAGTTAAGTTAGAAACAACGGAATTTGCAAAAGACCGAAGAGAGGAGTGGGAGTTGCTTATGAATCCGGAATACGAGCAGAAATACCAAAAACACCGCGTGCTTTATACTTGCCGAGAGAAAAACTTTAGAAGGGAAGTTCTTTCCTATGGCTCCAAGGAGGAACATTAAGATGGGCGAAACAAAAGAAGCGCTTGAGTCTTTAAAAATTGCGATTGAAAACCGAGAAAAAAGAACGGTTCTCGGCTTTGACGAGTTTGCGGATCTGGCGCGGAAAGAACCTGAAAGGATTTTGCGCAATATATTTCAACTCTTTCATAGCATGGTAAAAATGTATGTTGGTGAGGGTAAAGACGAATACCCAGGGGATCCCGAAAGCATTGGATTCGTTGAATACGATTGTTCTAAGATTTTTGCGGAGGGCTCCGATGCTCCATTTTTTGCCGACACGCTTTTCGCAAATAGGTTTGTACGCCAAGTTTCCGGTTTGAGCCAGGGCGCCCAACAGAATAAAATTCATGTGTTTAAGGGGCCGCACGGATGCGGCAAAAGCACCTTCTTAAATAATCTTTTAAGGAAATTTGAAGAATATACGGAGACGCGTGAAGGGCAAGGTTTTGAGATTTTTTGGGACATTTCTGTAAATGAAACAAAAATTGAAGTGCCGTGCCCGAGCCATGACCATCCTATCTTGATTATCCCGAAGCGCTACCGCGCCGATTTTCTGAACAAGTTACTGCCCGACTCCATGCAAGATTTTAAGCGCAAGCTTTTGGCAAGCAAGGAGTACGCTTGGATTTTTGAGAACGAAGTCTGCACGATTTGCAAATCTATTTTTTGGGCGCTATTTGATAAATTGGGTTCGCTGGAGAAGGTGCTTGACATGGTGAGGGCGCGCCCCTACATATTTGACAGGCGGCTGGGAGAAGGCATAAGCGTTTTTAATCCGGGAGATAGATTGCCGGAGAAGGCTTTTGCCATGAGCGATCGGCAGATTCAGATGAAGCTAGACAAGATTTTCGGGGTAAGTCTTGTCAAGTATGTTTATTCCAAGCACGCAAAAACAAATAACGGCATTTATGTTTTGATGGACATTAAATCGCACAACGTAGATAGATTACTTGAATTGCATAACGTTATTTCTGAAGGCGTACATAAAGTAGATGACATAGAGGAGAGGGTGAATTCGCTTTTTTTGGCCTTGATGAATCCGGAAGACAAAGCCGCTGTTGAGAAGGAAACAAAAGCAGAGTCTTTCCAGGGCAGGATTCAATACAATGAAATCCGTTATGTGCTAGACGTGCCTACCGAAGTTAATATTTACTGCGGAGTTTTCGGCAACGAAATCAAATCGCGCTTTCTTCCAAGAGTTCTTGAAAATTTTGCGCGGGTAATAATTTCTTCGCGGATGAAACCGGATTGCGCGCCTTTAAAAGAATGGATTCCAAATTTTAGGGAGTATAGCAAGTATTGCGACGAGCCAGGGCGTCTTTTAAGGATGTCAATCTACGGCGGCGTAATACCTTCATGGCTTTCAGACGAAGATAAGAAAAAATTTACTAAACAAGTTCGGCACAAATTGATTGCCGAGGGCGAAAGTGAGGGAGAAGAAGGAGTTACTGGAAGAGAATCCATCGGGCTTTTTAGTGATTTTTTCATCAGGCACGAAGGTAAACCCAATTTAATCAATATGGGCCACGTTACGGAATACTTCAAGCACGGCATCGGCCGAGATCGCCGCGATAAATATATACCGCCGGATTTCATGGTCTCGCTTGTAAAGTGGTATGACTATACGGTTTTGAGCGAGATTAAAGAGGCGTTGTATTTTTACAACAAAGACCAAATTATGGAAGATATTCTAAATTATCTTTGCGCGGTAAGTTACGATATAGGAAGTAAGGCGATCTGCCCGTCTACTGGCAAAGAGCTAGAAGTTACGCTTGATTATCTCAAGGCGCTGGGAACTTGTTTTACTGGGAAGGAAATGAGTAACAATGCCGCCAGGAATTATGCTGAAGAAATCCAGAAAAGATACACGGAGCTTATTGCCAAAGATTGGCACGTGAATATAACCGAGACAGAACTTTATAAGGAGCTTTCAGGGGCGTATATTAGAAATCTAAAAGAAAAAGTTCTCCATCAGCCGCTTTTCAAAACTGAAAGTTTTAGAGATGCCGTTAAGGCATTCGGAACGGAAATTTTTGAAACGTTTGACACGAGGCTGAAAGAGCATATTGCGCATATGATTAAAGTTTTGGTAGAAAAATTCTGTTATACTGAACAAGGAGCCCAAGAAATTTGCCTCTATATGATAGACCAAAAATTAGTTGAAAAATTTTCTTAAGGCACTGGCCGTCCGGTGCCTTTTTGTTTTACATCATTTTACGCTATTCTGAGTTTATAAATGCAGAATAAAAAAAATTACCTAAAAATCGCTTTTTCGCAGGACTTGAAAGGCGCGGATCGCATAGTTTACCGCGCTTTGGAAATTTTTCCGGGGGCTTTGGCTTGGGGGACGCTTTTGGGAATGGTCGCCGCGTCCTATTTTTATCCGGTGGGCGCGGCGTTTTTTATAATTATTTTTGATCTTTATTGGCTTATTAAAACCGTGTTTTTGTCTTTTCATTTGCGGGCTAATGCGAAAAGGATGAAAGAAAATTTGAAGATGGATTGGCGGGAAAGGTTAAAAAACTTAAGAATAGAACATATCTGGCATCTGGTGATTTTGCCGATGGCGAATGAGCCATACGAAATCGTGCGCGGCACAGTTGAGGCGATTTCTAGGAGCCGCTGGCCGAAGGATAGGATGATTTTGGTTTTGTCTTATGAGGAGAAGTGGGAAATTGGGGGGTTAGAGGTTGGCAAGAGGGTTCGTGAAGAATATCAAAATATATTTCCGAATTTTTTAACAACTATGCATCCAGCCGGACTCGAAGGCGAAATCTCCGGAAAAGGCGGCAATGAAACCTGGGCTGCAAGAGCCGTAAAAAAACAAATTATAGACCCGAGAGAAATCCCTTACGAAAACATTATTGTTTCTTCTTTTGATGTAGATACGCAAGTCGGCCAGCAGTATTTTGAATGTCTTGCGTGGCATTTTCTTACAGCGAAAAACCCAACACAATCTTCCTATCAGCCGGTTCCTGTTTACAACAACAACATTTGGGATGCGCCGGCGTTATCTCGCGTGGTGGCGACATCCGGGACTTTTTGGCAGATGATGCAGCAGGAGCGGCCGGAGCGGCTGACCACTTTTTCTTCGCACTCTATGAGTTTTAAAACTTTGGTGGATTTGGATTTTTGGCAGACAAATATGGTTTCGGAGGATTCGCGAATTTTTTGGAACTCACTTTTGCTTTATGACGGAAACTATGAATCGCTTCCGCTTTCTTATCCTGTGTTTATGGACGCGAATCTGGCGCCGACTTTTTGGCGGACCGCGAAAAATGTTTACCGCCAGCAAAGGCGCTGGGCGTGGGGAGTGGAAAATTTTCCATACGTTGCATTTGGTTTTCTAAAAAATCGCGCTATTCCATTGCGCGCTAAACTATATTATTTATTCAACATGATCGAGGGCTACTGGTCGTGGTCAACCAACGCGCTTTTGCTTTTCGCGTTAGGCTGGCTCCCGGTGCTTTTGGGTGGGCGGGAATTTAACAATTTGGTATTGGCGTATAACCTCCCTCAAATTACCCGTATTATAATGACATTTGCGATGGTTGGGCTTGTAACCTCCGCGATAATTTCTATGCAGCTTCTTCCGCCTCGCCCGCCACACTATAGCCGATTACGCACAGCATCGATGGCGCTTCAATGGATTTTAGTGCCGTTCACAGTAATCTTTTTTGGCGCGATTCCCGCACTAGACGCCCAAACCCGCTTGATGCTCGGAAAATATCTCGGCTTTTGGATAACGCCGAAACATAGGAAGTAATTACTCAAAATGCAGGGGCTCTTGCGAGAGGGCCTTTTGTTTTCAAATTAACTTTTTAAATTCCTCGTCAGTTAAGCCGGCGTCACGGATGATGCTTTTGAGTGTGTACGGGTTTAGTCTGTTGTGTCTCGGGATCGTGATTTTCCTTGTGCCATTTGTCATTCCAACATGCTTGCCCTCTTTTGATATCCAAAAGCCGGCTTTCTCAAAAGCTTTTATTGCGCGTTCTGATGACACGTCAGTAAAAAGCATTAAATTACGCTGGCGCGACTTCAACCTCAAGAGTTTTCGCTCCTTTTAGTTCTTCTCGCTCCATTTCCAAATAAGTCAAAATTGCGTCTTTGATATTTTCTAAGGCTTCTTCCTCTGTGGCTCCTTGGCTGTGGCATCCAGGCAACGCGGGTGCGTGCGCGTCATATCCATATTCGCTTTTGTGAATAATCACAGTGTATTTCATGGTCTTATGTTATCATATTAGCTTTTCTTTGGCAATTTACGCAAAATGCGGTGGCTCTCGCGAGAGGGCTTTTACTTTTTCAACCAACACCGAGTGTTGGTTGAGCGAAGTTGATTCAATAATTGCTTTTGCTTCGGCGCGGGCGGCTTCGACCATTTTGAGGTTTCGCAGGGCTTCCATGCCGATGTCAGAGATGCCCCATTGGCGGCGGCCGGAAAGTTCGCCCGGGCCGCGAAATTCCAGATCGTACTCGGCGAGCTCAAAGCCGGTTTTAGCCGTAGTCAGCGCCCTCAAGCGACGAAAAATATTTGCAGAATAATTACCAGCCAAAATAAAACAGTAGGATTTTTTATCACTTCTTCCTACGCGGCCTCTAAATTGGTGAAGCTGTGCGAGCCCGAACCTTTCCGCGCTTTCTATCATCATAATTGTCGCGTTTGGTATATCCACTCCTACTTCAACTACGGAAGTGGAAACCAAAACCTGCGTTTTGCCGTCGCGAAACTGGCGCATGGTTTCTTCTTTTTCTTTCGGCGTTAATTTCCCATGCATTATGCCGATCTCGAACTCAGGAAAAATTTTTTCTTTTAACTTTTTATATTCTTCTTTTACGGATTTCATCTCCGCTTTCAGGAAGTCCGACTTCCTTGGGAAGTCGGACTTCCTCTGGTCCAGCGGCTCGATGCGTGGACATATCACAAAAGCCTGATCGCCCTCTGCTAATTTTGTTCTGATAAATTCATAAGCCAGATTTCTTTCTTTTGGTGGGACAATTTTTGTTTCAATCGGTTTACGACCGGCAGGCATTTCATCGATTAAAGAAACATCCAAATCGGCGTAGATTGTAAGCGCGAGCGTGCGTGGGATCGGGGTCGCGGTCATTGTCAAAAAATGCGGAACTGGAGGTCCGACCTCCCCGGGAGGTCGGACCTCCTTATTTGCATTCTTTTGAAAGAGTTTCGAGCGCTGCATGACTCCGAATCTGTGTTGCTCATCCACCATCGCGAGAGCCAACTTTTTAAACTCAACGTTTTTTTCAATTAAAGAGTGGGTGCCTATTAAAATTGGAAATTCGCCTTCTCCAACCCACTTTAAAAGTTGTGTTTTGGAGACGTGCGTGGATTTTTCGCGCGCGATTTTCGACGGGAATTTTTCCGAAATGGAGGAGGTTAGAAGCCCGATTTTGAGTCCTGCGCGTCCTAGAACTTTTGCGAAAGTTTCAAAGTGCTGGCGCGCCAGAATTTCGGTCGGCGCCATATACGCAGCTTGCATGCCGTTTTTGGCGATTACATACGCAGCGCAGGCCGCAGCAGCCGTCTTGCCGGATCCAACGTCTCCTTCCAAAAGTCTGTTCATAGGATGGCCGGATTTGAAATCTTTTATAATGTCGTTTACGGCTTTTTCTTGCGCGTTGGTCAGTTTAAATGGGAGCAACGTAACAAATTCATCGCGCAAAGTTTCGAGGTTGGAAAGTTTAATACCGGAAGTTTTTTTGATTTCTTCTTTTTGGGACATTCTCAAAAGCTGCATCAAAAAAACTTCTTCAAATGCAAAGCGCTTTTTCGCGGCCGAGGCGTGATCCTCGGTTTTTGGAAAGTGCGCCCAGCGGAGCGCTTTTCCCAGCTCCGGCAGATGGTATTTTTTTATTATTTCTTCCGGCAGAAATTCGGCGATATTAACTTGCCTGATTATTTTTGAAATCGCTTTTGATATCCAAAGGGAGGAGATGCCTGACGACGCCGAATAAAGCGGTTGCAGTTTGGCGGAATCTTCTTTAGAAAACGCTGGAATAACGCTGCACGGGACAATATCATAAAGCGGATTTGCAATATATTTTTCCTGTTTTCGCATCGCGACCTTGCCTGAAAATATCGCGCAAGATCCTTCAGGGAGCATTTTGGCGATGTATGGCTGCCTAAACCAGACAAGTTTTATCCGTCCGGTTGGGTCTTCAACGGTTGCGTAAGCAATGTTTAATTTTTTCTTCCATGTTTTTTCGTAGTCAATTTTTTTAACCTTGCCCCAGACTCTGACTTTTTCCCCCTCAAAAACTTCCCCGATTCTTTTTAAATCCGCCGGATTTTCATAGCGGTATGGAAAGTGGTAAAGTAGATCGCGTACGGTTTTTAACCCCAAATTTTTAAGCGCAGATTTCTGCCGCGGATTGAGTTGTTTAAAAATTTCCTCCAATGGAGTAGCCAAAGTCATAATTGATTTTTAGCACGAAAAAGCGCGATTAGAAATATCTACTTTTTGTTTTACTAACGTAACGTGACGATCGTCAAGATACGTTAATGGGTTGAGAGTTTGGTTAGTGGCCATTTTATGGTTAGTGTGCTAGATAAGAGGCTAGAAGTCGGAGATTAGAAGTGGGAAAAAGACGAAAGACATTGATTGAAAGAATGCGAAGCGGGGAATTTTTGGTAAGCATCCAGATTGATCCGCCGGGGGTGTCAACGGATTTGAAAGAATTTCAAACCACGATTAAGAAGCTTATTGAGGTCGGAGCCGCGCTTTTTGATATAAATTCCAGTCGCAGAATATCGCATGATTCTGTTGAGCTGGCCGTTGCGCTTGCGCGGAGAAAAATTGACGTAATTCCTCACGTAACAACTCGCGACAGTTCCATCAACGGCCTTTTAAACCAAGCCTTCGCGGCTTATTCGTTGAGCAAAGTCAGCGCTTTCTTGATTATCACCGGCGATCCATATGAGGCTGAAAAAGCAATAATTCCTTCGCGCGGAGTTTTTCAGACCGATTCAATCGGAGCGCTTAAGGCTTTCGACGAGTATTTAAGAAAAAGAATGGGTTTGGGAATTGCCTTGGGTGCCGCTGTAAACCAAAACGAGCCAGACTTGGAATACGAGGGAATAAGGATTCAAGAAAAGGAAAGCGCCGGAGCAGATTTTTTTATGAGCCAGCCAATATTTAGCGCGTTGCAGGCTATGGAGCTTTTAAATTTTTATCACCGCTATTCTAAAAGACCCCTGCTTGTTGGTGTCTGGCCGCTTGTTTACAGGAAGACAATTGAAGCAATAAAAAATGCCAAGATTGTTGGCGTTTCCTTGCCTAAAGAGGTTTACGAAGAATCTTTAAAGTTTTGGGAGCGCGAGGATGCGCTTTTGGAATGGGGTTTGGAGGGCGCTTTAAGACTAATAAGATTTTTGAAGAATGACGGTCGCGCAAGTGGCGTTTACATTGTAGCTCCATCGCGCAATCCACAGGTTTTGTTGGACATTCTTCCTGATATTTTATAGCCTCTTAGTTAGAGGCTTTTTTATTTTGTCTAAATTGTCTAAAGAGGTTGGAGGTTTTATAAATAATAGACCGAGTTGGGACGAACTGTTTATCGCGATTGCGGTTTTGGGATCCTCGCGCGGAACTTGCGATCGGTTGCGAACTTCTTGTGTTCTTGTTAAAAATAACAGAATTGTCGGGTCAGGATACAACGGCGCAGTTTCAGGACTTAAAAATTGCGATGAGGCCGGGCATTTGATAATCAATAATCATTGTGTGCGAACTTTGCATGGCGAAGACAATGCGATTGCCAACGCTGTTTCATCGCTGGACGGAGCAACTGCTTATATTATTGCTACTCCGTGCTTGGGATGTGTGAAAAAAATGCTGCAATACGGCATTAGGCGAATTGTTTATGTCGGAGCGTATTATAACGGACCAGGATCTGAATTTATCGCAAAAATTTGTAAAGGCAAGCGGGTGAAAATCGAGCAATGGACCAATGACCCCAAAAAGATCGTTCTGATTTTTCAGAAAATCTTTACGCGACTAAGCGGTTCCGGCGGCATTTTCAAGGATTTGAATTTGGCGATAGTCCCTTTTGATATACGCGAAAGTGCTAAAATGGAGAAGAAATGCAAAAAGGCAAATTAATTGTTATTGAAGGGCCGGACGGCTCTGGAAAAACAGAGCAGTGGAAGCTTTTGGCGCAGCGCTTGAAAAAAGAAGACCATCGTGTTGAACTTGTGGATTTTCCCCAGTACAGCAAGGTTTCGGCCGGGCTTATCAGCAATTATCTGCGAGGAATTTACGGAAAACCGGATGACGTATCTCCATACGCGGCTTCGCTTTTTTACGCGCTTGATAGGTATGATCTTTCTTTTAAGATGCGCGATTGGCTTGAAGAGGGAAAGATTATTCTGGCCAATCGGTACGTCGCGTCTAACGGCGGACACCAAGGCGGCAAAATTCATAACGCGCGCGGAAGAAAAGAATTTCTGAAATGGCTTTATCAGACAGAATTTGAGATTTTAGGGATTCCAAAGCCTGACATCAACGTTTTTTTGGATTTGCCGATTGAAGTGAGCTTGAAGCTTATAAAAAAACGCGGCTTGGCTCAAGATGGGCATGAAAATATCCAGCATTTAAAAAATGCGCATGCTTCTTATCGCACGATGATCAAGGAATTTCCTAAAGAATTTTTGGTTATCAATTGCGTGCGCGGAGGCAAATTGAGACCTCCGGAAGATATTTACGAAGAAATTTGGACGAAAGTTAAAGAAAAATTGGGGCTGTCAGCAAAAAAATAAACCCCGTCATTCGACGGGGTTTTCTTGTTTTAAAAGAGCGAGTTTTCTCTGCGTTGCGAGCTCCGCCGCCATCCGAGTGAGCTCCGGATCTTCAGCTTTGTTTACGAATTTCATCGCGGCTCCCAAAAGCGGATGGATTTCGGAAAGGAGCCTATGCATTTCAATGCAAACTCTTCTGTAGCCCGGATGCCCCTGTGGTTGTGTGCGCAGTTCCAAAAAATGGAAGGCTTCGCGGGCGTTCATTACAAACCTAAAGCGCATTTTGTGCCCCAAAAGCGTCGCGTACGGCGTTTCCTCTTTCAGTCCTACTCCTTTCATGTAGTCATACAAATCCGCTGAAAGCTCAAAGCAGTTTTTAAACATATCTTCCATTCCGGACTCTTTAACAAGTTTCGGAACGTCATATCCGTAAGCGGGCGAGAGCCGCTGCCACTCCGGCATGTCCAGCACGCGATGCCTTTGAAGATCGCGGAAAATTCCGTAGCCAATCAAAAGTTCCCATTCATAGTGAATTTTTTCCAAAGCTCTTCCGGGTTTGTGTCTGTAATCTAGGCGATTCCCGACATAAGCGTTGAACACTTCAAGTTTTTGCTTGCGCGGCCAGATTTTTACGCGATTTTGCAGCATTTTTATCGGCATTTTTGTTTCGCTAAAAAGTATCTCCGGCGCTAAAATATCAAGCTCATCTCCTTTCGGCCACCAGTCAACCAGAGTGACTTCATTCTCATTTGATACCTGAGGTTGGAATAAACCGAAATACGATTTCGCAAGATTTGCTATAGCGGAGGCAGTATCTTGTCTATAGACTATCGCCGCGCCTCCGCGTTCCGGTCGCTCAACCTGTTTTAAGAATGGGCCGGCTACTTTTTTTGATTCCCGCAAAATGGATTTCGCGGTTTCCTGCGCTTCTTCCAGAGTTTGCGAAGCGAGAAAATAAATAAGATTCTCAACGGATTGCGCGGGAGCCACTATGCCAACGGTTGATTGTGTGGCTACCGGCAGCAATGCCCTCGCGGCGTCGCATGCTTGTGCTCTAGTTGCTCCCAACCAAGCCGCGCGCCCTATTTTGTCTTCCGGTTCTTTTGTTTGAAGTCTTACAAAAGCAGTGAGCTCGCGGACGATATAAGAGTAATTATTAAAGATCGCGTTCATGCGCTCTATGTAAGTCAGCTTAACTTCCGGCGAAAGATTCGGCGGAATGTAATATTTATACCGCCCTGATTCATCTTTTTGATCAAAATAAATGTAGCGCGTTGACTGCTCCAGATATCCCGCGAACCTTCCCCATTCCAATTTTTTTGTCAGCAGATTGGAGGCGCGCTCAACAACCAAAAGCACATAGATTAATTGCTTTACGGAATCGTCTCCGAACCCGGCTACTATTTTTTCAATAAACTCTGGAGCCGCGGCTTCGGCTATCGCAAACTCAAGCAGATAGGTCTTTCTTAAATCTTGCGCGCTTCTCGAAAGACGCGCCATGGATGCGGCGGCTAAAAGCCGCGGCGCTTCGTCCGTGAAAGCGTAAACATCTCCGTACGGATCGGTTACGATGTTTTGGAGAAATTTATAACCTCGTTTGGTGATCGCGAGCCCATCATCCCTTTTTACAATATACGGATTTTTTGCCACGTTTCCTCCTTTTTCGGAAATCTAAAATACATACTTGCACACTTTTTTGCATTGCGCTAGGGTGGTTGCAGAAAGCGGAGGTTGAATGGACATTGCAAAATATATTGATCACACTCTGCTGAAGCCGGATTCTACGAATCTTCAGATTAATAAATTGTGTCAGGAAGCAAACGAATATCATTTTGCTTCAGTTTGCGTTAACCCCAGTTGGGTGTCTTACTGCGTCCCTAGGCTTACCAGAAAAAGTACGAATATATGTTCTGTTGTGGGATTCCCGTTTGGCTTGAGCTTGCCAAACGTTAAAGCCTTGGAAGCAAAGCGAGTTGTTGCGTGCGGAGCAAGCGAAATAGACATGGTGATAAACATCGGCGATCTAAAATCCGGATATCTTACGCTTGTTGAGAATGATATTCAGGTCGTTAGAGATGCCGTCCCGCAACACACTGTTCTTAAAGTTATTATTGAAACCTGTTTGCTTACTCGCGAAGAAAAAATTTTGGCGTGTAAAATTGCCAAAGAAGCCGGAGCTGATTTTGTTAAAACGTCCACCGGTTTTTCAACAGGCGGAGCAACTGTTGAAGACGTCGCGTTAATGCGCAAAACGGTCGGAAAGAAAATTGGAGTTAAAGCCGCCGGCGGAATCAGAGATTTCGCAACGGCGAAAGCGATGTTGGATGCCGGAGCCAACCGCCTCGGATGCTCGGCTAGTGTCGCTATTGTAAAAGAGGCCTTGTCAAAAACTTGACGGAGCTTTTGTTTTGCCAGCAGGCAAACCAAATTGCTACAGCAGATTGATAAATTCAGCAATAGTTAGGCTGGCTTGTTTAATGATTGTTTTCATTGTTTTTGGTGTAAGTTCTTTTCGATGAAACGGTACGGTTACTCTCAACTCCAATTTAACACGATGCCTTAATTGAATATGACTGCCACTTTGATGATATTCATAAAAACCCGCTTTTAGCAGGGCTTTTATGACAATTAGGGACGGGATGCGGGGCAATTTTGGCAATGGAATTTCAGGTTATACGCCAACAAGCACCCGTTCTTTTTTTGGCAATCCGAATGTAAGCAAGGTTTTATCTTTGAGCGCGGCTTCCAGATGGCATTTTATTGCATCTTTGGCCATTTCTTTTGCTTCTTTTAAATTGTCTCCCTCCGTGACTATCCCAGGCAATTTTGGCACAGTTACTGTATATCCCGCGCCATTCGGTTCAAAAATAACTTCGTATTGAAAAATCAGTTCTCTTTTTGTCTTCATAAGATAATACTATTCTTTTTAATATTTGCGGTCAACATGTCGCAAGAGAAGCCATTTTGAAAAAAACTTGACGGGGCTTTTGTTTTGTGGTATACCTAAATTAGAAAGAGAGGAGCAAGTATATGCCGGAGGATAAATGGGAAGAAAGAATCAAGAAGATTGAACACGCAAAAGACGATCCATTGATGTTGCCCATGGAAATTCCGCTTAAAGATTGGCAGAAAGAATTTCAGGAAGAGTTTTGCCAAAGCTGTATTCATTACAGCGCTTCGAAAGACTGTAAACTGCACTGGACAGATTATATTGGACAGTGCCATAATTTCAGGTGGAATTCCTAAGGTGATTTATGATCTACGCGCATATTTATAATGATTGCGGGAAGTTTAAGCTTTGCTACCGCAAATGGACCAGATTTCATGATGTGGAAGAAGAAAAAGAGCTTGCGCCGAACATTGTCGCGACCATAGAAGAGCCAACAGGGGACGAATTACTGCTTTTGAAAAAGATTTATGATTACGTCGCGGCTGAAGGAATTATTATTGAAAGCTTGCCTTCGGCAAAATCTATCCGCAATCGCTGTTTAACTCGCCTCGCGTCTTTGCCGGACAGCGACAAAGTTGAGATGCTGGAAACATCCGTCAGAAATCTAGCCGCTTTGCTTGAGAAGCTGCGCAGGGAGGCCGATGAGATGAAAAACGTAAACGCGCACATCCCGCATTTGTTGAGTGAATTAGAGAAAACAGGTTATATGCTTGAGCAGTTGAGCGCCGTGGTATCAATTATGGAAGACGAGCTTGGTTGCGAGCACCTTGATGCCGCGCGCCGGATACAGTTCGAGCGAAAAGCGCAATCCTACCATTAGGCTTGCCTTTTTTATTTTGTGCGCTAGAGTGTTTATAGACAAATTTTTACGGGAGGGTATGATATGAATATCATGAATGTTTTGAATTTTTTAGGCTTTGTTGATTTTACAAGCACAATTTGGAATCTTGTTGCTTACGCCGGAATGGTGGTTATCCTTTTCGGTGTTAAATCAAAGAATTACAGGCCGCACCTGATTGGTTTCGGCGCCGTAATCCTTACGTTCTTTGCCTTTTTATTTCTGCGAGATTATATTTTGACGAGCCTCCAGTTGTTGATTGCCATTTCCGGCGTTTTAGAAATTTTTGGAGTTAACAAGAAAGTTTCCACCACGATCTTTTCTGTTCTCTCCGCCGTCCTTTTTATCACTCTTATCTTTGGCGGTTATGTTCCGGATGCTCTTAGGTGGTTGGGTGTTTTTGGAGCACTTGGCATCGCTTTTGGTCTAATATTTGTGCCGCATCGATTGGGATTTGTCAGCATGGCGCTCGGCGGTGCGCTTTTGGTGATTTATGCCCCATTTGTCGGCGCGTGGGTTTTCTTTTTTCTCAATTTGATTTTCACCATCTTAAATTTGCAGATGGTGATGAGGCTGAACAAGGAGCAACCGATATAGGTTGCCTTTTTCTTTTATAGGCATAGTATGAATATATAAATATGCTGGTTATTACAACAGCAATCTCCGGCTCCGGGCGGAATGAATATTTAGAGAAAGTGAAAGAACATGCTTTGAGTCATGGCAAAAAAATAAAAATCTACCCTGTGGGAGACATGATTTTAGAGCACGCCAATGCAATTGGCGTGCGTTTAACTCCAGAGAACGTTCTTAACGCAAATCCCTCCGTTACAAATTCAGTAAGAAGCGCGGTTTTTGAACGCATTACAAAAGAATTGCCAAGGGCGCTTAACGAAAATCATGCCGTCGTTATCAATATTCACGCAATGTTTTTTTGGAAAAAGGTTTTCCAGCGCGCTTGGGATAATTATTATGTTTCGCAACTCAATCCGGGTATGTTTATAACGTTTTTGGACGATGCCGATAAAGTTCGGAAAAAATTAAAATCTCGTAAACAATGGGAGGCAACGAATCTTTCTTTGGAAGAAGTGATGTTGTGGGGAAATGTTGAGGTTGAAACTACGGCTGGTTGGGCTGAAATGATGCGCCAGCTTCATTATGTTGTTCCTGTTTCCGCACCCGCAACGCTGCTTCACAGATTAATGTTTGAGCCAAAAACGGACACGGTTTATTTAAGCATGCCGCTTACGCATGCTTACGAGCCGGAAGTACAGAAAAAGGTAGACCGGCTGGCAGAGGAGCTGCATAAATATTTTATAGTTTTTGATCCGCGATATATTGATCCGCTTGCATCGTCAAACGGCAAAAAAATAAACATGGCGATTTATAATCAAGTGGTGAATCGGGATCTTTATTGGTTAATCAGGCAATCTCACCGGGTCATCGCGTATTTTCCTAAAATCGTGCTTTCCGCCGGAGTAATTAATGAAATCCGCGAGGCATACGAAACCCAAAAAGAAGTTTGGCTGATTTGGCCAAGGGGGGAATCAATCAGCCCGTTCGTGACTTATTATGTCCACAAAATTTTCCGCAGCATACCGGAATTATTAAGTTTTCTTTCCAGTTCTTTAAAAAACAAATCAAAAAGCGCAAGCCATAAAAGGAAGGAGTAATAAATGTCCAAAAAATGCGATAATAAGAGCGTTGGGATGCGTTTTGAGAAGGACGGCAGGATTTTGATGATTGAACGGAAAAAATATAATCCCGGATGGGCTTTGCCAGCGGGGCACCGCGACGGCTTTTCTCCGGAAGAAACCGCGATCAAAGAATCTTCGGAGGAAGTCGGGTTTGTGCCCGTCAGAATTGAGAAGCTTTACGAAGCAACTCTTCCGCACACCTGTTCAAGAGACGGAGGCACTCATCACGAGTGGCACGTTTTCGATGTTCCAGAATGGTTGGGAGAATTAAAAATTGAGCCTACCGAAATTAAAAAAGCTGAATGGAAAGATAAAAACGAGATTGCGGCACTGGCGAAAAAGCTAGAGGATTTTGTATTTGGGTATGGCCTTTCGCTTACGCTTAACGACTTGCCTGAAATTGTGCGCAAGACTAATGAAGATGAAGCGTGGCAAAAATCCCCCGGTCTTGAGCCGCCGATGTATTTTATATTTAAAGAGTTAGGGATAATTTAACCCACACCAAAACGGTGTGGGTTTTAAAATTTGCCGTTTACCAGCTATAGCGGCTAAGCCGCAAATTTTGTTTTTTGCTTTTGCATTGCTTGTTTTGTTTTTCTTTTTTACAATTAAATTACTAAAATGAAAAGCATCGTTTTTTGTTCTTCACAGCGGTTTGCCAAAGAACTCCATCAATTTATGGATGAACTTAGCGGGCTGGCTAAAGAAAGGGGGATAAGGCTTACAATTTTGCATCCGGAATTCGCGATGGACCAGCACCAGCTTCATCATTTGCCGGAAAAAGAAAGGCTGGCGCACCCGATTTACAGGGCGGAGGTTGTGGCGCGGGTTTACGACCATCTTTTCCGCAAAGTGAAAGTCGCGGACGTTTGTTTTGTTTATAATAAGGACGGTTACATTGGGGTGAACGTGGCTGGCGAGCTTTTTGCCGCCGCCGTTTTGGGCAAAATGATCTACTCTTTGGAAGGCAAAACTTTAATGGGGCATTACCCGCATGATCTCTACGAAGAGCCATCCGTCAAAAAACTCGTCCATGAAACCATCGCCACGCCCGCCGATTTGCTTTCAAGGTTGATTTGATGTGCGACTCTTTTATTTTTCGGTGAATACTTTAAAATAAGCTGATTATGGTGAAAGTTAGAATTTTAGCTTTGACGATTTTGCTCATCGGCGCGGTTGCCGGTTATTTTGATTGGTCAGGGTGGCTGCCGTTTAGATTGGGGCTGGATTTGCAGGGCGGGACGCATTTGGTTTATAAGGCAGACACTTCACAGCTTGCGTCGCAAGCAGAAATCGGAGAAGCTATGGCCGGATTGCGCGACGTCATTGAGAGACGGATCAATCTTTTCGGTGTGGCAGAGCCTGTTGTGCAGACGGAGAATATGGGTGGTGAGCGACGCCTTATTGTTGAACTTGCCGGAGTTTTTGACATTAAAGAAGCCATAAAAGCAATCGGCGAAACGCCTTATTTGGAGTTTAGGGAACTGGAGCGCGATTCAGCCGGAAAAATTTTGGCGACTTCTACTGCATCCATTTCAGATTTTGTTGCAACAAAACTTACTGGAAGATATTTAAAACGCGCATCTTTGAGTTTTGACCAGACAATCGGCTCGCCGGAGATTTCTTTGGAATTCAACGACGAGGGCGCAAAACTTTTTGAAGAAATTACGGAGAGAAACGTGGAGAGTCCGGTCGCGATTTTTTTGGACGGCGCCCCGATAAGCATTCCTACCGTGCGCGAAAAAATCAGCGGAGGCAAAGCTCAAATCACAGGCAAATTTACGCAGCAGGAGGCAAAACAACTGGTGAGGCGTTTTAACGCCGGCGCTTTGCCCGTGCCTATCACTTTGCTTTCACAGCAGAGCGTCGGAGCTTCGCTTGGGAAAGAAGCGCTGCTTAAAAGTTTGCGCGCCGCGATTTACGGCGCGCTGGCGGTTGCATTTTTTATGATGTTTTGGTACAGACTACCGGGAATAATTTCTATTCTTGCTTTAGGGGTTTATGCGGCGCTTACTTTGCTTTTATTTAAATTGATTCCCGTAACGCTTTCTTCCGCCGGCATCGCCGGGTTTATTTTATCTGTCGGGATGGCGGTTGACGCAAATATTTTAATTTTTGAAAGAATGAAAGAAGAACTGCGCTCCGGTAGGTCTTTGGATACGGCAATGCTGGAAGGCTTCCGCCGCGCGTGGACATCAATCCGCGATTCCAATATCTCGAGTTTGATTACCGCAGTGATTCTCTATTGGTTCGGCACCTCGCTCGTCCGCGGATTCGCGCTGACTTTAGGGCTTGGAATTTTAGTAAGCATGTTTACAGCAATCACTGCCTCGCGTTATTTTTTAAGAGCGTTGTCTCATTCCGGATCGGGTATTTTCACAAGATTTCTTTTCAATTATCCTCGTTGAAATAAAAATGTATTAATTGCGATTTGACGCGAGGTTTTTAATTTGCTACAATGTAAAAGTTCTTTGCCGGATAGTCGCCCCGTTAGATAGATGCTACGTATGCATCTAACAGGGAGGAAAGTCCGAGCACCGGCTTTCGCAGCAACCAGCTGCCAGCAACCAGCTTATGGCTGGAAGCTACGTAAGTCAGAGGCAGTGGCTAACAGCCACCCGCTTTCGCCAATGCTTCGGCGGGCAAGCGCTCTCCGAAAGATTGGTAAGGCGCGAGATAGTGTCACAGAGACAATACCGCGGACGTCATCATTTTTGGTCTAAAACCAGAAACGTTGATAGCGCAAGGGTGAAAAGAGGTGAGGCAAAAGCTCACAGCGTGCGTTGGCGACAGCGCATGGTGAAAAACACTTGCCCGGTGCAAGTTCCGCCACGGCGGGACGCTAGAGCCAAGAGAGTAATCCTTGGCCCAGACAGATGACTATTTAAACAGAACTCGGCTTATGAGCAAAGAATCCACAGCCCCGACCTTGCGTCTGGGCTGTGGTGTTATATAATACTCCATATGACAATATCCAACGAGTTTTTGCGTAAGGCGGCGCAATGGTGCATTATTGCGGTTGCCTTTTTATTGCCGGTGTGGTTTTTGCCCACCACGGTGGCCCCTGTGGAGTTCAATAAAGAATTAATGGTGACCGCGCTTGTGTTCCTTTCTTTTATTTTGTATCTTGCTTATTCAATTAAATCCGGCAGCGCCTCATTGCCGTACCACCGCATTTTTATTGTTTTGGGGCTTCTGTTTTTGGCTTGGCTGGCTTCCGCACTGTTGTCAAAATCCGGAGCGGCTTTTTTGGGGCTTGGCGCGGATCCGAACAGTTTTTTTGCGCTATTTACTTTTTTATTAATGAGCGCGATGATCATGCTGCTTTTTTCGGATTCTCGTTCGCTTTACAGGCTTATGCAGGCTTTGGCTTGGGGGTTTGTTTTGTTTTTGCTGATCGTTTGGGTGTTTTCGGTTTTTGGCCTCGGGCAGAGTATCGGAGGACTTTTTCAAAACAGGACGTTTAATCCGATCGGTTCATGGAACGCTGTTGGTTTTGTGTCAGGGTTTTTTGTGATGATGCTTTACCCGTTTTTGCTTTTTTCCTCAGGTAGGCTTCGCTTAATTATCGCGGCTTTATTTTTAGTGTCTTTATCTCTTGCTTTTGTTGTAAATTTCCCGCTGGTCTGGGGCGTAATCGGATTTTTCGCGATTTTTCTTCTTGCTTACGCAATTTGGAGGAAAAATATTACTTTGGTAGGTGTTGGAGTTCCTCTGCTTTTGCTTCTCGCCGCGCTCTTTTCATTTTTTTTCAGTGAATTTATTGCGGCGAAAATCGCTTTCCCAGCGCCTTTAGAGGTTGGGGTATCGCACAAAACCACATTGAATATAGTCGGAAGCGCGCTTCGCGAAAATCTTCTTTTTGGAACAGGGCCTAATTCTTTCGGCTATCTTTGGGATAAATACAAGCCGCAAGAAATAAACAGCACGCCTTTTTGGGGGGTGCGTTTCAACGTCGGTTCTTCCCATATTTTGACTGTGTTCGCCGAAGTCGGGCTTTTGGGATGGCTTTTTTACTTGATATTTTTGGGATGGCTTTGGTATTTGGGGCTTTCCGCTGTAGCCAGGGAATCGGATGCGGAGGCTGGCATTTTAGCATTTTCCGCTTTCTTGATTTTTTCGTACACAATTTTAATGTGGGCGCTTTATTCGGTTGGCTACCCGCTTGTCGCTCTGGGTTTTTTGGCCATGGGCATTTTGCTGGCAGTTTTACGGAGAGACGGCTTCTTTCGCGAACGCGAAATTTCCTTAATCACCGAAGGCCCGCGCGGGTTCATCGCCGCTTTAATTTTGGTGTTTTTTATAGTAGTCGGGGCTTTGGGCATTTACGCCGCGACTGCGCGCTATATCGGGCAATTGGCTTACGCGAAAGGACTCGATGTTTTTAACCGTTTGGGAAATCTTGATGCCGCAGAAAAGCAAATGACGCTTGCCGCCGGATCAAGCCGCTCCAACGATCTTTATTTGCGCTCGCTTGCCCAAATTTATTTGAATCGCGCGCAGCTTTTGCTTCAAGACCGGGCCACCCCGCCGGAAATTTTAAGTTCCAGGTTTAAAGAATTTTTGGATCGCGCGGTTTCAACTTCGCAAAGAGCAATTCAGGCGGCGCCATCTGACTTTGTGAACTATCGCGCTTTGGGTAAAATTTATGAGCTTTTGATTCAATTAAACACGGCCGGCGCGCTTGATGCAGCCCAGGCTCAATATGATGAGGCGCTGAAGCGCGCGCCATTAAACCCGCTTCTTTGGGGAGACAAAGCCATGGCTTACCTGACAAATTTCACCGTCAGCAAAAACAGCGAGTCGCTTAAAAAAGCGGAAGAGTCGTTTTTGAAAGCAGTTGAATTAAAACCGGATTACGCCGAGGGACATTTTGTCTTGGCGCAGATTTATGACGCTGAAGGCAGAACAGAAGAAGCGATAAGGCGAAGCGAAGCGGCTGCAATTTTGGCGCAAAACGACATCGGGACGCTTTTCCAATTGGGGCTTCTTTATTACCGCTCAAATCGACTGTCTGACGCCAAAATTGTTTTCGAGCGCGCTGTTTCTATCAATGCCAACTATTCCAACGCCCGCTACTTTTTGGGTTTGATTTACAGCCGCACCGGCCGCTCCGGCGAAGCAATTTCGGAATTTGAAAAGATTTTAGCGTTAAATCCGGATAACTCGGAAATCAAAACCATTTTGGATAATTTGCGTTCAGGCAAAGCGGCGCTTTCCGGGATAGTTCCTCCGGCAGCTTCTCCGGAAAAAAGGAAGGAGCCGCCGATAAAGGAGAGAGATGGCAGATGAGGTTTTCTAAAATTTTTCACGCGGATTTGGATAATCTTCACCATGCAGCTTTCTGGCTCGGTTTTTTTGGCATAGCTGCCGATGTGCTTGGTTTATTCCGCGATCGCTTGCTCGCCGGCACTTTCGGCGCTTCGCGCACGCTCGATATTTATTTCGCAGCCTTCCGCGTGCCGGATTTTATTTATACCTTTATGCTGCTTTTTACCGCGTCAACCGCGATAATTCCGATTTTTTTGAAAAAATACGGAGAAAAAAAAGGCGCGGCCGAAGAGCTTTTTGGGTCCGCGATTTTACTTTTTTCATGCGCCGTTTTGATTTTAAGCGCGTTAGCGTTTTTTTTGATGCCTTACGCGGCAGACATTTTTCTGCCGGGGTTTGCAGAAGATGATGTGGCCTCGACAGTTTTTCTTTCAAGGATTTTGCTTCTGTCGCCTATTTTCCTAGGACTATCGAACATTCTTTCCGGCGTCACGCAGTCTTTCAGGCGTTTTTTTGTTTACGGGCTTGCTCCGATTTTTTACAACGTCGGGGTGATTTTGGGGATCGGCGTGTTTTATAAATTTCTTGGTCTGGCCGGGCTTGCGTGGGGCGTGGCGCTTGGAGCCTTTTTACATATGGCTATACAAATTCCGTCTATTCGCAATCTCCGGATTTTTCCGACATTCGGAAATTTTTGGAGCGAAGATCTCAAGCGAGTTATGGCGCTTTCTTTGCCGCGGACTTTGGGTCTTTCCATCACTCAGATCACGACGCTTGTTCTTACGGGAATCGCCTCATTTTTTTCGCAAGGAAGCATCGCTGTTTTTAATTTGGCGCTGAATTTAGAATACATACCTGTTACGGTTATCGGACTTTCGTACAGCGTCGCGGCCTTTCCTAATTTAGTGGCCTTTTCGATCAAAAAAGCCAGTGACGAATTTGCCGAACATTTTTCAGCTGCGTTCCGGCACATTATTTTCTGGACTGTTCCGGCGGCTGTTTTGATTTTGGTTTTGCGCGCGCAGATCGTGCGGGTGATTTTGGGGGCCGGCGCGTTTAGCTGGCAGGATACCCGTCTTACCGCCGCAGCCTTATTTATTTTAAGCCTTGCCATAATTTTTCAGAGCCTTTTTATGCTTTTTGTGCGGACTTTTTACGCGTGGGGGGAGTCGTGGCGGCCGCTCATTATTAACATTGCCGCTTCGTTTCTTACAATCGGCGCCGCGTTTTGGTTTTCGTCCGCGCTTGCAGAAAATAAGGATTTGTCGGGTTTTTTGGGCCGCATTTTGCGCATTGAGGATCTTCCGGATATACGCATTGTGTCTCTGCCGCTCGGAATTTTAACCGGGAGCGTGTTTAATTTTATTTTACTTTTCTTTTCTTTCCGGATAATTTTTGGCTGGCTGCCGATGCGCGGAGTTTTAAGGGCGTTTTTGGAATCGTTTTCCGCAAGCGCAGTCGGAGGGCTTGCTGCTTATTTTGCGCTCAATCTTTTTTCGCGCATTTTTGATCTCCATACTTTTTTCGGTATATTTTTTCAAGGCTTTTTTGCCGGCGCTCTCGGCATTTTTTTTATTGCCGCAATCCTTTGGGTTTTCGGCAGCCGCGAATTTTTTGAAACATACGAAAGCGTAAAATGCCTCTTTTTGGAAAAAGAAAAAAGCAGGGAAGACATGGTCCCTGCACCCGAACCCGAAAAATTGCCGTAGTTTGTTCTTAAGGAATTTGTTTCATCCCTTTGGAAACTCCGCCGCCAAACGCGCTTCCAAGCAGATCTGTTACGTAAACGGTTTTGCTTTTCTTTTTTGTGTAGTTGTCCGGCTTTTTAACCTCAACGAATTTTCCATCGTAGAAAACCAGATAAGCAAAGAAATCTACACCACCCTCGCTCGTCGTTGCCGACCACAGCGTGAATCCTTGCAGCGTATTTGATATGTCGCGCAGATTAATCTTGGTGATATCGTGCCGATCAATGTGTTTGCGCCACTCTTCCATTTCGGATGGGCTGCCTTGAACGTTCACGCTTCCATATCGAATTCTTTGTTTTTCTTCGGCCGTAACTGCGCTTTCCACCTCCGGCGTTTTGGTTTGGATATTTAAGATTTTAAATACTTCCTCTTTGCTCATCCCGGTTTTTAAAATATCAAGCTTGGCAATCAGCTGTTTTGGATTTTCGGCTACTCCTTCCGGGATAGCTACTGTTCTGGAGAACGGAATTCCACAAGCAACTAAAACCGACATTACCGCAACTGCCGCGGCCAGAAAAAGACCTTTTGCCAGTTTCACCATTTTCTCTTTCCTCGCGTCTGCTGTCTTTTTAGCATATAGGAAAAAGAAAGCAAATTTGCTAATCTCAATAGTTGTGGGCAATATAAGAAATTTTTGCATAATCGCGCATATTGACCACGGGAAATCCACGCTGGCGGATAGGATGCTGGAGATTACTGGAACAGTTGAGAAGCGCAAAATGCGCGAGCAGTACTTGGATATGCATCCTTTGGAGCGCGAGCGCGGCATCACCATTAAAATGCAGCCTGTTCGGATGCGATACAAAGAATATATTCTGAATTTGATAGATACTCCGGGCCACATCGATTTTAACTATGAAGTATCGCGGGCGCTCGCGGCGGTGGAGGGCGCCGTGCTTTTGGTTGACGCGACGCAGGGGGTGGAGGCGCAGACTTTTTCCAATATTGAGCTTGCGCGGGAATTAAAACTCGCGATTATTCCTGTTGTCAACAAAATTGATCTCCCGCAGGCGCGAATCAAAGAAACAAAAGAGGAAATAAAAAAAATGCTCGGTTGTTTGGAGGGGGAGATTTTAGAAGTATCGGCCAAGACCGGAGAAGGGGTGGAAATGCTTTTGGAGGAAATTATTAGAAAGATTCCGCCTCCGTACAACTTGGAAGCCGGACTTCCAAGTGGAAGTCCGGCTTCCAAGAACGACGTGCGCGCCTTAATTTTTGATTTCGAATACTCTACGCATCGCGGGGTGATAGCGCATGTCAGGGTTTTTGACGGGGAAATTAAGAAGAGCGATGAGCTTGTGTTGGCGGTTGCAGGAGAACGTTTTTTTGTCACGGAGACCGGTGTTTTCAAACCCGAGCTTTCGGCGAATGAAATTTTGCGCGCAGGAGAGATTGGATATGTTGTCACCGGCATTAAAACAGCAAAAACGGTCCGTGTTGGAGACACGATATTAAATTCAAATGCCAAAACTCAAATGTCAAAAGCGCTGCCCGGTTATAAGGAAGTAAGGCCGGTGGTTTTTTCAGGTTTTTACCCAGCTCGCCTCGCTGGAGCTTCGGCGAAGCGGGAAAGTCAGGATAAATTTGAAGATCTGAAGAGAGCTCTCGAGCGATTAAAACTCATAGACAGCGCGCTTTCTTTTGAGGAAGAGTCATCCGGTGTGTTAGGAAGGGGATTTAGATGCGGATTTTTAGGAATGCTGCACTTGGAAATAGTTGTGGAAAGGCTCTCTAGGGATTTTGGGGTAAAAGTCATCGTGGCCACCCCGACTGTTGAATATAAGGTTTTATTAAAGAACAACAAAGGTGTGGGGGTGTATGCGCCTTCCAAATTTCCAGACGATCATGAGATTCTTGGGATTTATGAGCCGTGGCTTAGGCTGGAAATATTGATGCCTCCGGACAAATTACCGCAGATTTTGAAATTATTAAAAGAGCACGAAGCAGAAATAGGAGATACCAATAAATTTTCCGAAATAAGAGTGAAATTAGAAGCAAAAATGCCTCTACGGGAGCTTGTGCGCGATTTTTTTGATGAATTAAAAAGCGCGTCTTCCGGGTACGCTTCGCTTAATTATGAATTTATAGAATCGCGCCAAGCCGATCTTTTACGGCTGGATGTTTTAATAGCAGAAGAAATAGAGCCGGCTTTTTCTAAGGTGGTATCTCGCCGTCGTTTGGAGCACGAGGCCGAAGACGCTGTGGAAAAATTATATAAAATATTGCCGCGCGCGCTTTTTGTTTTAAAAATTCAAGCCAAGGCGGCCGGGAGAATTTTAGCTTCGCGGACACTGCGCGCGCTTTCCAAAGATGTTACAGGCCATCTCTACGGCGGCGACAGAAGCCGCAAGATGAAGCTATGGAAAAAACAAAAAAAAGGCAAAAAGCGCCTCCGCGAGCGCGGCGGCTACCAAATCCCCACCGACGTTTTTTTGAAGATGATTAAGAAATAATTCGTACTATCGGTCTATCGGTATTACACTCTTGTAACGACCGTGAGGAAAGTGTAATATTGCGATTATGGTTAAAAAGGCAAATCAAAGGTTGAAGGGGTTGATTTTGAAGCAGGTCAAACCCTCTGCTTCAGAACTAATTCTTATTGCCTTAAAGAAAATGGCTAATGCGCCATTCGATGTGCTTTTGAAATATAGTGAAATTAGGAATCAGCTCAATCAGTCATCCGCCAGAACCGCGATTCATCGCCTCAAAAAGAGAGCATTGATTTACGGAGAGTGTCGCGGAGCTAAATTGGTTTTTATGCTTACCGAGGATGGAGAAAGAGAAGTGGAGAAAGTCAAATCTCGCTTTGAGAAAACTAAGCCAAAACAATGGGATGGCAAATGGCGCATAATTATTTTTGATATACCAGAAAAACTAAGAGGCAAGCGTGATTTGTTGCGCAGAGAACTTGTTGGGTTTGGTTTCAAGCAACTTCAGGAAAGCGTATGGGCATATCCTTACCCATTGCCTCAAGAATTCCGTGATTTGTGGCAAGCAACCGGGATTTTTAAATACTGCGTCATTTTTGAGGTGGATGAAGATAAAATAGAAAACGCAGGTATGCTAAAATAATTTTTTTAATTTAATATTTTTTTAAATATTACACTTTTGTAACGGTCGTGAGGGAAGTGTAATATGAGGATTAAAATAACATGAAGTACTTGCTCAAAGTTGGCTAGTGTGCTAGGAATATTTTAGGTTGTTGCTGAAATGGGGAGTAAGCGGCACGGGTGCCACAAACGTATTTGCGGCTAGGCGTTCTTTAACAATCCCGCTTTGCGGGAGTCGGCTCTTGGATGGCTCGGAGGCTTCAGCGGCGCTCCGAGAAGTCGCAATGAGAAGATAAGGAGAAGAGAGATGGAAGAAAAAGAACTGCAACGCGAGTTGATTATAAAAAAGTTTGCTGAAGTTGCTGCAACAGAAGAATCTAATATCACAACCATATTACGCATGATTCACCCGTCTTGTTGGAGCGCAATAGTTGCCGATTGCGCAATTATACACGAGTCTGGAGTTGTGCATTCAAATTGCACGAACGCAGAGCATCATGATATAAGGTGGGATGTCGACTTGCGTATAAGTCAATACAGACCTTACGATGATGGGGCCGTGGTGCCCTTTTCGCTGGCTGTATTTTATGATTCCGGCGGCCTTGGCGATAGGAAAACGATCAATCTTTCCGATCCGCTTTTTACAGAAAAGCTTATGTCTAAGTTGTGGACGGTTTATTCTGATGACACGGCGAAAGCGCTTTTTGACGATTTAACTAAATGTATAGCCTTGATCCGGGATGAGTTATATAAACACATCTACAATACTTTTTGGTTAAAGCGCGGAGCAGATTCTGCATATTTGTTTGTTAAAGCATGCCAAGCGTTGGAAAAACGGGATGAACTAAAAAAACGGCTTGCCAACGTAGATTCTAAATGTCGCCATGCTTGTACTGAACTGAAGGACATATCAAAAGCTTTGTACGATACCAGAAAATTTACGAAAAGTGGGGCGCTACAGTCAGTTAGAGCGCGCGTTGATAAGCTTGAAAACTTTTTAAGCCCTGCAGTTTAAATTTTTTCAAATTTGCCGCGGCCGCTGGCGGCGAAAGAGAAAGTCCAAAAACGAAAGCTAAAGCAATAAAAGCCCCGAGTCCGCCAGCCGGCGGATCGGGGTTTTTTGATTTACTTCCTGAAAAAACTGCCGCGGCCGCCGTATGAGGGGCGTGAAAAGCCGCTGCCGAAGCGCTTGTGCGAAAAATGCCGCGGAATGATTTTGTATTCTATAAATTTTTCTTCCGAAAATTCCGGGTGCTTGGATATGGCGATCGCCGTGCGGAGAAGTTTTTCAATATCTCGGACGGCGCTTTTTTGGTCCGGAGTCACGAAAGAAATTGCTCTCCCCGGCGCACCGGCCCGGCCAGTGCGCCCGATCCGATGCACATAATCTCCCGGATTATCCGGCAGGTCATAGTTTATGACAAGCTCAATGCCAACAACGTCAATTCCGCGGGACGCGATGTCTGTTGCAACAAGCACGCGGTACCTGCCGGACTTAAATCCATCTAGCGCCTCCCGGCGTTGAACCAGCGAGCGGTTGGAATGAATCTCGGCGGCGCGGTGCTCCATATCCAGCACGGTGCGGCAGATTTTCCTCGCGCCGTGCTTGGTGCGTGAAAAAATTAAAACTGACCCTTTGTATTCGGAGAGCAGTTTCGCGAGTAATTTATTTTTGTCCTCTTTTTTTACAATAAACAACTCTTGCTCAACTTTCTCCGCTGCCGTTCCCGGACGGGCGATCTCTACGCGGAAAGGGAGCTTCATATATTGTGTGGCTAGGCGCACGATATCGTCCGGCATAGTCGCGGAAAAAAGCATGGTCTGCCGGGCGCGCGGGACTTTGTTTAAAATTTGCCTAAGCTGTGGGGCAAAACCCATGTCCAGCATCCTGTCGGCTTCGTCTAAAACCAATATTGAAACGCCCTCAAAAGAAAGAGTTTTTTGCTCAAGATGGTCAATAATCCGCCCTGGCGTGCCTATTATAATATGGGGCTGCCGGCGGAGAGAATCTATTTGCGGCCGCATGGATGCGCCTCCTATAATCAGGGCGGTTTTTAAGCCAAGAATTCGGCCGATTTTTTGCAGCATTTCTTCTACCTGTTGCGCAAGCTCGCGAGTCGGCAAAATAATCAGTCCTTTGGTTTTTTCCTGCGCTATCCGCTGGATCATTGGAATTCCGAAAGCCAAGGTTTTGCCGGTGCCTGTCTGCGCCACGCCGATTAAATCTTTCCCATCAATCGCGGCCGGAATAGCGCGTTCTTGGATCGGAGTCGGAGTTTTAAAGTGGAGCTTTTCCAAAATTTCCAAAAGCCTGGGCGCTATGCCCAGGCCGTAAAAAGACGCGGGATTATTTCTATTAGGCATTGTGGTAAGCGGGGAGCCAGTCCATCAGTTTCTTCCTGTGTTTTTCTATGGACCAGTTGTCAGAGTTTTTAAAAAGCGTTGGATGCGCCGCTTGAAATTTTCGCAAAACGGCTGCGGTGGCGCGCGGAAAACCATCCGGCGCGCTTTTATTGTAAGCGGCCAAAAAATCGGCGAGAGTTACGACTGCCTTGTTTTGTTCCAATACCGGATCTCTGCGTTTCACCATGCTTAAAGCGTAGCAGAGACGGCTTAAAAAAGCAAGTTTTTTCTGCCGGGCTAGGATTCGGACCTAGATTTCATGGTCCAGAGCCATGCGTGCTACCATTACACTACCCGGCAATACAAAATTATGTTATCAAGAAAAGTTTAATTACACAACATAAAAAATTTTTGAAAAGTTGACACAAAATTTACTGGCGTTAAACTCGCTTTTATATGCCAGATGCATTAAAAGAAAAAGCGCTTAAAATTACGGAAGCGTTATACCGGACTACTGATTTGTTTTCCGATGCGGAGCCGCTGAAATGGTCTTTGCGGGCAAATGCTCTGGAAATAATGAAAGTTGCGCCGGAAGATGTTCTAAGGCTTGAAAAACTTGTGAATGGCATGTTGTTGGAGCTTGAGCTTGCGGCCAGTGGCACGTTTATTTCCAAAATGAATTTTGAGGTATTAAAAAAGGCTTACGCAGAGTATTCGCGCGAATCAGCAACTCTATCGGACACTTATAAGATTCTATCGGACCCGCCCATAGCTATCGCAATGAGGCAGGCTAGCAAACCGGTATCAGACATGTCTTTAATGGACAGACCCTTAACGGACAGGCGTGAAGCGCTAGTCTTAGCTCTTAAACAAAAAGGCCCTTTGGGCGTGGGGGACTTGGCGAAAATGCTGGATGCGCCAATTAGCGAGAAAACAGTTCAAAGGGAGCTTGGCACACTTGTAGCTTCAGGGGCTATAAAACAAGAAGGAGAGAAGCGCTGGAGGAGATACTTTATTTAGCTTAAAGTTATCCACAATTGACACTTGTATGGACGCTCATTGGCTATGTTATACTAAAAATAGTGGCAAATAAGGCTGTTAAACCGTTGAATTAGCGGGTGGTTTGTTTGGCTTATGATATCCGAATAAAACGAGCCGGATTGTCGGCTGGTAACCGGGTATCAGAAGCTAAAATCCAGCGCTTTGCGCGGCAAGCTTCTGAAAACAGAGAACCTTGAAAAATAAATAAAGACTTCCGAATTAATAAATTTCTATTTTGCTATTTTCAAGAATTGTTAAACAAGGTCGATACGTAATTACAAGTATTATTAGTCGAAAAACCGGCCAACAATATTTTGTCGAAAATATTTTTTGCCGGGAAAAATTATTAAAAAAAATTAGTATATGAATTACAAAACAAAATTGACTTCGGTCATGCTTAGCGTGACCACGGCAGTTTTGCTTACAGGATCATCGGCGGTGCCATTGGTGGCAAACGCCGCTCTCACCGAAGCGCAAATTCAGTCAATCCTCTCGCTGCTTCAATCGTTCGGCTCCGATCAAACAACCATTAACAATGTTAATAGTTCTTTGAGAGGTCTTCCGACTTCTGGCGCAACGACTGTATCGGCTGGAGCTTGCAGTTTCTCTCGCGACCTTACTATGGGCGCGAAAGGTGATGATGTAACTTGTTTGCAAAACTACCTGACTTCTACCGGACACTACAGCTATTCCGGCGGAGCAACTGGATACTTCGGTAGCGTTACTAAAAACGCGGCTGCCGCTTGGCAGGCGGCTAACGGAGTTTCTCCTGCGGCTGGATACTTCGGCTCTCTTTCAAGAGCCAAATATTCTTCTGTTGCAGGCGGAGTTGTTTCAACTCCGACTACTCCAGGTGCCACGCCAGTGACTCCTACTGTTGTTCCGGCAGTTACCGGCACATTAAGAGTTGAGGCTGGAGTGCATCCAAACGCGAGTCTTATGCCAATCAATTCCACTCGCGTTCCTTTCACGGTAGTGAAATTTACTGCTCCTGCAAACCAGGATGTGACAGTAAATTCATTAGTGATTGAAAGAACGGGGTTGGCTTCAGACAGTGCTTTCTCGGGAGTTGTGCTGTTGGATGAAACTGGTACGCAGCTTGGTATTGCCAAGACGTTAAACTCGCTTCACCAAGCGACTCTTACGGAAGCCTTTGTCGTAAAAGCGGGGCAAACTCGCATAATGACGATTGGCGGAAATGCGGAAACTTCAAACCAAAGCTTGGCTGGGCAGGTTGCTTACCTTTCACTGAAGCAAGTGAATTCTTCGGCTGCTTCAGTTGATGGTACATTGCCTATTGCCGGGGCCGGGCACACCATTAACGAATCACTGTCCATTGGCGCTGTAACTATGCTCCGAGGATCTCTTGACCCAGGATCAAGCCAGACCAAAAGAGTCGGCGAAAAAGACTATGTATTTTCTTCAGTCAAAGTTACAGCCGGTTCAAATGAAAAAATCTACCTGAAATTTGTCAGATGGAATCAGACCGGTTCTATCGGTTCAGGGGATTTGGCTAACGTTAAAACTTATGTTGACGCAACAGCTTATGACACGGTTGTCAGCTCTGATGGCAAGTATTATACCGTGACATTGACTGACAACGGCGGCAAGGGCGTTCTTATTGACAAAGGATTTTCCAAAGAAATGACTATCAAGGGCGACATTGTTGGAGGTTCTGGAAGAACAGTTGACTTTGATGTCGCCAAAAGGACGGACATCGGTTTGATTGGGGAAAATTATGGCTATGGCATAACTCCTCCGCAGACAGGAGGGACGGTGCCGACTGCTGACTCTGCGAACTTCAGCTCTTCCGAAGACCCATGGTACGATGCCGCGCAAGTCACTGTATCCGTAGGTTCGCTTACGATAACAGCCGCGACTTCCATTCCTGCTCAAAATATCGCCATCAACTTGGCAAACCAGCCATTGGGAGGTTTCCAGGTTGAGGTAAAAGGCGAGCAGATTTCTGTCGGCAGAATGGACTTCTACTTTATGGCTACCTCCACCAGCGGCACTGGCTCTACCGGTGTTGCGGGGACGGCCGTAACCAACATTACTTTGGTTAATCAGGACGGAGTGATTGTAGCTGGCCCTGCGGAGGGGACAGTTGTGAAAAACGGACACGGCAAAGTCAGGTTTACCGACAGCGTAACTTACCCTGTCGGCATTGGCACTTACAGTTTGAAAGGAAAGCTCTCAACGACTTTTGTGAGCAACAACACATTCCTGGCTTCTACCACTCCGAGCGCGGACTGGGCGACCGTAACAGGTTTGGTTACCGGGCAGAGCGTAACTCCTTCCTCCTCGGTTGTAACGGCTAACCAGATGACAGTCAAAGCAGGTTCTCTTACGATAAGCGTTTCATCTGTGCCTATCGCGCAGACAGTTATTGCGGGAGCCAGCCAGTTCCTCTTTGCTAACTACATTTTGGATGGCACGGCTTCCGGTGAAGACTTGAGGCTTACAAATGTTCCGCTTTTGTACGCGGTTCACACCACAGGCACAGTGGCTAATGCATCCAACTGCAAACTTTATGATGGATCAACTATCATAACGAGTGCGGTTAATCCTTCAGCAGTCGGTTCTTCAACGAGCTTCACATTCAGCGGAACTGGTTACACCTTGCCTAAAGGCACTTCTAAGACTTTAGCGCTCAAATGCGATGTTGCGAGCGGAGCAACCGGTGGTTATGTGTGGGGTCTTGGGGGCGATGATCCTGATAACGGCGCGCACTCCAACGATTGGACAGGCGTTTCCGGATTAACTTCGGGCCAGACAATTGCTCAAACTGCCAATACTTCAGTTGGCCAAGTAATGACTGCTTCTGCGGGCGGGACTATGACAGTGGTACTGGATGCCAACAGCCCCAACTACAAACTTGTGGCTGCCGGACAAACAGGAGTTGAACTTGCAAGAATTAAGTTTAGCGCGGCTAACGAAGATATTGATCTTAAACAGGTTGCTTTGGTTGTTTCCGGCGCAGCTTCAAACACGCCTATTGATTTGGTCGGGCGACAGGTTACTTTGTGGGACGGCGCAAGCCAAATAGGCACGGCTGTGTTTCCGACCGGGGACACCGCAACCTCCAGCCAGATTGCTGTGGGTTCATTCAGAATTCCCCGCGCCGGATCAAGAGTGTTGACTGTCAAGGGGGACATTGCTGCAGTCACATCTTCAGGTCCTTTGACGGCTTCAGGCGATTTGTTGATTGTTGACTATGATGGTAACAACGTCGGCCTTAACGGCATATATGGTACCGGGGTTGCTTCCGGCAGCACTGTTAACGGTCCATCAGGCATTAACGGATCTTCAGCGGCTTCTTCGCAGGGTGTTCGTATTATGAAGGCCTATCCGACTATGGCTTACCAGACATTGCCTTCTACTATTCTGCCTGCTGGAACAACAGCTAATCAGAAAATGTACCGCTTCAGCGTGACCGCGAACAACGGAGATATAGCTTTGTACAAGTTCAGGTTTGTGATTGGGTCGTCAACTTTGTTGGCAACCACGTCGCTCTTTAGCTTGTATTCTTACACCGATGCCGGCTATAGCAATGTTGACACAACATTCTCTTCAACTGGGCTATTGAATGGAGGACAGTGTTTCAACGGCATTAAGAATACAGGCGCAGGCCCTGTTGCCAGCGGTATGATAGGAATCCATATATTTATGGATAAAGGTTTGACTGCCGGCGGCTGCAACACTGCTACCACAACTTATATTGTCTCAAGCGGTGTTACGAGATACTTCGAGCTTCGGGCAACTGTGGCAAATGTGTCCTCTCTTTCTACCAGCAAGGATTCCATCTCGGCTTACGTGGCTGGTGACTCCGCGTTCCCTGTGAATTCATCTAACTTAATGCAACAGGCTTCAGGAGTGGATGGCGATACCAATGACAGCTTTATTTGGTCTCCTGTTTCAACCACGACGAATAATGTCGTTACTGACCTAGATTACACCAATAGTTACCAGATTACAGGTTTGCCTGCGATCGGCATGACATCAGTAACTCTGCAGTCTCAATAAAATCTTGGGCTTGTGAACCAAGTATCAAAAACCCCCTTGCGGGGGTTTTTGATTTTGATATTATATTTCTATGCCTAAAATTTATTCTCTGATAATAATTTTGATTCTTATGGCGGCTGGTGTTGGTGGGTTTTTCATTTGGCGGGACCTGCCTGTCCGGCAGGCAGGCAACTTGGAGAATGAGTCCCCAAGTGCTGAGGGCAATTCCGCGCCACCCGGCTCCTCGAAACCTGGTTTTGAGACTGCCCAAAAACCAGGTTTCTTCCCGCCGGGCGGTTTCGAGTCGGGTGAGCTTGAAACATTGGCTAAGCAATCCTTGGATAGAAAAATACCCGCAGGCGACGAAGCGGTTGCAAAAGAATTAAGCGACCTGTCTTTAGAGCTTTCCCGCGAGCCGAATTACTTGCAGGGCTGGTTGCAGGTGGGGGTTTTGCGGAAGTTTTTGAAGGATTACGAAGGCGCGTCTTTGGCTTGGCAGTATGCGTCTGTTTTGCGCCCGGAAGATCATATCGCCCTCAATAATCTGGGAGATCTTTACCATTATTATTTGAAAGATTTCGCAAAAGCCGAAAAATATATGCGGCAGGCGATTTCTGCCAAACCAGATTTTATTCCCGGATACAAAAACCTCCACGACCTTTATGTTTTTTCTTACAAAGAGAAAGCAGATTTAGCTGATGACATTTTGCTGGAAGGCATCAGAAAAAATCCGAACGATTATTATTTACGCGTCATTTTAGCTTCTTATTATAAAGACCAAGGCGACAAAACCAACGCCCGCAAATACTACGAAGAGGCCCTTACACTTAATCCCCCAAACAAAGACTCCATCCTCCAAGAACTTGCAGGATTTGACAAGGAATAGGTTACTGTGCTAAGTATGATTTAGATTGAAGTTACCGATCTTTTGCTTAACAATGTTGACTTCAATCCTGGATTCAAGAAAGCAGTTGAAGATAAGCAAATAGCTACACAAAAGGCATTGGAAGAAGAGCAAAATGTCCAAGTTTCAAGGCAGAAGGCCGCGCAGGCTGTTGAAACGGCAAAGGGCGAGGGTCGGGCTGCTTTGGAAAAATCAACTTTGCTAGCCGAGGCCAATCGCAAACTTGCGGCCTCCATTACTCCCGAGCTTGTTCAGTATAATCTAGTTGACAAGTTGGGAAGCAAAATTGAGGTAATGATTCTCCCCGCCGGCCAGAATTTTATTTTAAGCCCGGATATGCTGAAAAAAGGCAAGCCCCGAACTAAGTCGGAGTAGAGTAGCTTAGACAAGCGAGCCAGTTTCATTACTGGCTCGTTTTTTATTTTTGCGCTATAATTTTCATCAATGACCATCATCGGAGCGAGGAGAAGAAATTATTGATTTTCGTTTATTGACGTGCTATCATTTTTACAATGAAACACGCTGAAAAATTGCCAGTTATAGATATAAAGAAATACGGCGGAAAGCAGGTGGCTATTGTTCATGGCAAAGTTATTGCTGTCGGCAAAACTTCGCAAGAGGTAATTAACCGCGCTAAAAAGCGCATGCCTTCCAAGCCGCTGAATGAAATTAGTATTTTTTCTGTGCCAAAAACATTGGCTGTAATTTACTATGTCTAGATCCACAGTTTTTCCTTACGGCATTGTCTTGAGAGAGGGCGGTGCGGTAGACATGTTCCCGGCAGTCAAGCTGCTTTTTCCCTACAAAAATGGCGGAGAGGTCACATTTTTGTTACTGATAGATTCCGGCGCCCATATGTCTGCTTTGCCGATGACTGATGCGGATATTATCGGTGTTAGAGCAGAAGATGGCGATTTGATGTCGGTCGCCGGCATTAATGGCGTGCCAATTCGGGGTTGGCGCCACGATATCCCTGTTCGTTGTGAGAATAATTTTATTCACCTTCCGGTGGTTTTTCTTGATGATACCTTAGCGCCTCGTGTTTTGGGCCGCGCCGGGGTTTTTGAGAAATTCACCATTGTTTTTGATGAGACCAAGAAACGCAGCGGATTTTTGCCAACAGATACCATTGAAGCAAAATCCGTAAATAAAATTTTAAATAATCTGTGATTATGACCATCATCGGAGCAAGGAGAATAAGTTATTGGGTGTCGGGGGTGCTTGTGGCGGCGAGTTTTTTGGCCGTGGCTGTGTGGGGCTTGAAACTGGGGATTGATTTCACTGGCGGGTCTTTAATGGAAGTTGAGTACAAAAACACACGCCCCTCGGTGGTTTTGCCGGACACATTGATGCAACCGGTTGAAGAGAAGGGTTTAATTTTGCGTTTGCCGGCGATTGATGAAGCAAGGCATCAGGCGATTCTCTCTGAGCTTAGAAAGGCAGGCGAATTGGAAGAAAAGCAGTTTACATCTATCGGGCCGACAATCGGCGCGGAACTTAAGCGGAAATCGGTTTATGCCATAATTTTGGTGTTTGTGATGATTGTGCTTTACATCTCCTGGGCTTTCCGGCAGGTTTCGCGGCCGGTGGCGTCTTGGAAGTACGGAATCGCGACGTTAATTGCTTTAGTGCACGACGTTTCGATTCCTGTAGGATTTTTTGCCGTGCTGGGACATTTTTACGGCATTACTGTAGATACGCTTTTCGTTACCGCGCTTCTGACTATACTTGGTTTTTCTGTGCACGACACGATTGTGGTTTTCGACCGCATCCGGGAAAACTTAAAAAAGTTTGGGTCTAGAGAGCCATTCGAAAATGTCGTGGAAGCCAGTCTTCGCCAAACCATAGTGCGCTCCATAAACACCTCTTTGACCGTAATGCTCGTTATGCTCGCGCTTTATTTTTTCGGCGGCGCCTCCGCCAAGCTTTTCTCTCTTGCTATTTTAATAGGCGTTTTCTTCGGCACATATTCTTCAATATTCATCGCCAGCGCTCTTGTGGTGAGCTGGAATAGATGGTCATTGCGCCGCTCTTGACCCAAACCAGGTTTGGGTCAATGATGTGGTTATGGCTAGCAGAAAACATTCGTTCGTGGCTGGCAATCTGTATCATATTTACGCTCATTCAATAGGCGATATGGCGCTTTTCCGCGCAGAGGATGCATACAAAAGATTTTTAAACGTGCTTTTTGCAGCAAACGGCAAAGCCGAGATGCCCCGTTTTGATCGCAGTAATGACCTAAACCTTGTTTGGGACATTCGGGACGGGAAAATAAAGCTCGGCAAACCCCTGATTAAAATTGTTTGTTTCTGTTTAATGCCGACTCACTTTCACTTGATTTTAGAGGAGCTGGATGATGGGAATATCTCGCGCTATATGCACCGCGTAATGGTAAGTTTTTCAAAATATTACAATCTTAAATATGAGCGGCGCGGCCACGTTTTTGAAAGCAAATTTCATTCTAAATTATTAGATGACAATGATTATTTATTGCGTGCTCAATCTTACGTTCATTTAAATCCACAGAATATAAAAAGTTGGCGAGGCAAAGAATATAAGTATCCATGGTCTAGCCTTCAAGATTATTCAGACAATAATCGTTGGGGTCGGCTGCTTCAAAATGATATTATTTTGTCGCAGTTTAAAAATAAAAGAGAGTACCAAAAATTTGTTGAAGAAACTAAACCAGGCATTGATTTTGACCTAAACCAGGTTTGGGACATTTAATAAGCAGTGGCGTGTTTTTTTGTTAAAATTTTGTATACTTAAATCATGTCGTTGTTTACATGGAGCTCAAGAAGGCAACTCGCCGTTTTCGCAATTTTCGCGATGGTTGTTTTGCTGATTGTTTTAGGCGCCATTTATTATTTTCGGCCGGAGCCGACCTGTTTTGACAAACGGCAAAATCAGGATGAAGAAGGCGTTGATTGCGGAGGCGCGGTTGCGCGCTGCGCGCCGTGCTCCGAAAAAATCCACGATCTTACCATATTGTGGACGCGTTTATTTCTCATAAAGGATGGTTTTTACGACGTTGTTTCACTGCTGGAGAATGGCAACCAGTTTCTTAAAACTGATAAATTCGTGTACGCGATAAAACTTTACGATGAGAACGGCGTTTTGCTTGCCGCCAGAGAAAATTCAACATTTATTGCGCCCGGGGAAAAATTTGTTATTTTTGAGCCGAATGTTCAGACCCAAAACCGTATCCCAAAAACTGTTATTTTGGAAATGCGCGGTGTTAACTGGAAGTCCGGCGAGGCCGTGCCAATAAAAATTGATGTTTTAAGAAAAGATGTTTTTCTCACGGACGCTCTTAATCCAAGATTGGAGGTAAGGTTGAAAAATCAATCTGCAAGCGTGATTTATAAGAACATTGAGGCCAGCGCGATTTTACTCGAAGAGGGCGGCGCGGTTTTGGGCGGCTCGCGGACAATGATTGATAAGCTGGATATTTTTGAGGAAAAAACAATCATTTTTACCTGGCCGCGCGCCATAGAAGGGGTTTTGCGGGCCGATATTTTTTTGAGGCAAGCGCCATGATTAGCCGGGCGTTAAAGAAACTCGATTGGATACTGGTCTTAAGCGCGCTTACGCTCGTTTTTTTTGGTTTGGTTACAATGAAATCATTCGGTCTAGGCGTGCCGGCTTCGCCGAGTCTGGGCGGGGACTATTTTTTTATCAGACAAATTATTTGGGCCGTGTTTTCTCTTGCTATTTTTTTTATCAGCGCTGTTTGGATAGATTGGAATTTTCTTAAAACCAACAGCATATTTTTATTGATATTTTATTTCATTCTAATTTTAATGCTAGTTGTCCTTGTTCTTGTTGGGCACACGATAAGGGGCGCGGCTAGCTGGTTTAGAGTCGGCGGGCTTGCTTTTGAGCCGGTTGAGGTTTTAAAACCTGTTTTGGTGTTGCTTTTGGCGAAATATTTCTCAAAGCGGCACGTAGAAATCGCCCGGTTTTTGCATCTTGCCATCTCATTTTTTTACACTGCTATACCCGTAATACTTGTGATTTTACAGCCTGATTTGGGCTCGGCTGTTGTTCTTGGAGCGATTTGGCTCGGCATGGCATTGGTTGGCGGAATAAAATTAAAGCACCTAGCGGCGCTTTTTGTTTCTGGCATTGTCATATCTTTGCTTTTTTGGAATTACTTTCTTTTGCCTTATCAAAAAGAAAGAATTATTTCTTTTTTGAATCCGGAAAGCGATATACGAGGCAGCGGTTATCATGCGATGCAGTCGGTTATCGCGATAGGTTCAGGAAAAATTTTCGGCAAAGGCATAGGCCTCGGCACGCAGTCGCGGCTTGAATTTTTGCCGGAACACGAAACAGATTTTATTTTCGCGGCTTTTGCGGAGGAATGGGGGTTTTTGGGCGTTTTGATTTTGTTTTTCTTTTTCGGCGTCATTTTGTGGCGGATTTTACGAGCTGGCATTTATGGCGAATCTAACTTTGAAAAACTTTACGCGGCCGGGCTGGCAATTTTTCTGTTTTTTCAGGCGGGGATTCATATCGGCATGAACTCCGGCGTTCTGCCGATTACTGGTTTGGGGATGCCCTTTCTAAGTTACGGCGGATCAAGCCTGGCGAGCATGTTTTTGGCTTTGGGTATTTTAGAGAGTTTCTCCATTCACAAAAAAGGTATTTTCATCGGCACCGAAGACCGCTTTAAGGAAGGTATTTTAGGGACTTGACAGGTTTTGGGGGTATTTGCTAGCATAAAAACTATATGGCAAAGTACACATTGCCGGTTCATCCGGAGGAGGTCACAAAAAGATTGTTTTTAGCAATATCCAAGCGCACCAAAGATGTTTTGGAGCAGCGTTTCGGTTTGAATAAAAGCCCAAAAAGGATGACCTTGGAGGCTATAGGGCAAAAATATGGCATTACCCGCGAAAGGGTTCGCCAGATTGAGGCGGACGGTATGAGTCGGATTAAAAAATCACAGGCATACTCTGATCTAAAGGGCGTTTTTGTTGCCATGGAGCAATATTTTGACCGCGAGGGCGGGGTTTTGAAAGAAGCAACGGCGCTAGGATCGCTGGTATCGCATCCCAAGCACGAAAATCACGTTTATTTCCTGCTTTCTTTGCATGATCCGTTTGAGCGTTTTCATGAAACCGATTCAATGCACGACCGTTGGTCTTATGGCAAGGATGCCCACGAAAAAGCTAAGCATACTCTTGAGCACGCGGTTGGCGAGTTGCGCCGGACCGCGAAGCCAGTCAGCGAGGCACAGCTTTTTGAAGTTTTAACAGCTTCTTCGCACGCGGTTACCGGATCTGCCGTCGCCGGCGGAGCGCTTTCCAATTGGCTTGAACTTTCTAAGCTTATTTCAAAAAACTATTTTAACGAATGGGGTCTGGTAGAATTTCCTGAAATCAGGCCGCGAGGAGTAAGAGATTTGTCTCACATGGTTTTGACGCGCTGCGGCAAGCCGCTGCATTTTTCCGATGTTGCGATTCGGATAGGCAAGCTCATTGGCAAGCCGGTGCATGTTCAAACGGTGCATAATGAACTTATTAAGGACCCACGCTTTGTTTTGGTGGGCCGCGGACTTTACGCCCTCCAGAATTGGGGGTATGCTCCCGGCGTTGTGCGGGATATAATTTCCGGAGTGCTCGGTAAAAACGGCCCGATGGCAAAAGAAAAAATTATTGCCGAAGTTTTGCATCAGCGTTTTGTGAAGCCAAATACTGTTTTTATTAATTTAGAAAACAAAAAATACTTCAAAAAGCTTGCTGATGGCAGATATAATCTTAAATAGCTGGTTTTTGTGGGCGCCGATTGCGCTCTTTTTGCTTTTTCGCGATACCTGGCGGCGCTATGTGAGCACGTATTTTATTTCTGTCAAAAAGTATATTTTGCTGGAAGTTAAAATACCCAGAGATGTTGCCAAAAGCCCGCAGGCAATGGAAAGCATTTTCGCCGGTATTCACGGCGCGGCGCGCAAAGGCAATGTAATAGACAGATACTGGGATGGCTGGGTAACTCCGTGGTTTTCTCTGGAGATAGTAGGAGACGAGACCGGGATTCATTTTTACATATGGACGCTGGAGTTTTTTAAAAGAATGTTTGAGGCGCAGATTTACGCGCAATATCCTTCAAGCGAAGTTAAAATTGTGGAAGATTATACAAAAAATCTGCCGCAGGTTTTGCCGAATAAAGATTGGAAGCTGTGGGGAAGCGAATTCGTTCTTACCAAGCCGGATGCTTACCCTATTCGTACGTATGAAGATTTTGCGCTGGAAGATATCAGCTCAAAAGAAGAAGAGCGGAAAATAGATCCACTCGCCTCGCTTTTTGAATTTTTAGGGCAGTTTAGGGTAGGAGAGAAAATGTGGATACAAATGCTCGTGCGTGCCGCGGACGATAAATGGAAAAAAGAAGGCGAAGCGCTGGCGGCCAAGCTGATCGGGAAAAAAATGTCAGGCAAAACCCCGCTTCTGACTCAACTGGTTGACGTTATCCACGATACTTTGAAGGAGATTTTGGGGATTACGGCGACAGATAAACAGCAAAAAAGGGATTCTGACCAGTTTAGGGTGATGAACTTGTCTCCGGGCGAGCGCACTACGGTTGAAGCTATTGAGCGGAATATTACCAAGATTGGGTTCGAGGTTTGCATCCGCTGGATTTATCTGGCAAGGAGGGATGTTTTTAATTTCTTGGCGGTCCCGGCAATATACGGCATTTTTAAGCAGTTTTCTTCGCAGTCGCTTAATGGATTTAAATCAAATGGAAAAATTACGACAAGTATTGATTACTTTTTTAAAAAAACGCGCGAAGCAAGAAGACAAAGCAGATTGTTTAAGGCCTATAAGCTGCGCTCCGTTTTTTTGCCTCCGTACAAAAGACGCAGCAAACCTTTTGTGCTGTCTTCTTCCGAACTGGCTACGGTTTATCACTTCCCCGGCATGGTAGTAGCCGCCCCCACCACTCCTCGCATTGAAGCCAAACGCGGCGCGCCTCCTCCTAATTTACCAATTTAGGATATAATTAAATAAAGTGGAGGACGATCAAAAAACGACATATTTTGGGGAGACGAACTTCAGAAACCAGCTGAAGAAATTTGGCATAAAAAACATAGACCGCAGGAAGCATATGTATGTGATAGGGAAAACCGGCATGGGGAAAACTACTCTTTTGGAAAACATGGCCGTGCAGGACATCCAATCCGGCGAGGGGATGGCATTTATTGACCCTCACGGAGATACCGCCGATCGTCTTTTAGATTTTGTGCCAAAAGAAAGGATTGGGGATGTTATTTATCTTAACCCCGCTGACACCGATTGGCCGATCGGCTTTAATATCATGGAAAATATTGATTCTGAGCGCAGGCACTTGGTGGCCGACGGACTTATGGGGGTTTTTAAAAAATTGTGGCAGGATGTCTGGTCGGCGCGCATGGAATATATTTTAAATAATACGATTTTAGCGCTTTTGGAGTATCCTGACTCCACGCTTTTGGGAATCAACCAGATGCTGATCAACAAAGACTTCCGGAAAAAAGTGATTGAGCATATAACTGATCCGGTCGTGAAAGCTTTCTGGACGCAGGAATTCGCCAAATATACCGACAGATATGCCGCGGAGGCAACTCCTGCAATTCAAAATAAGGTTGGGCAGTTTGTCTCCAATCCATTGATCCGCAATATAATCGGCCAGCCGAAATCTTCTTTTAATATGCGCAAGGCGATGGACGAAAAGAAAATAATCATAGTCAATCTTTCCAAGGGAAGAGTCGGGGAGGACAACTCGCGGTTAATTGGCGCCATGCTTGTCACCAAAATTTATCTTTCGGCGATGAGCCGCGTGGATATGCCGGAGACGGCGCGGCCAGATTTCTTTTTATATGTGGATGAATTTCAGAATTTCGCTTCGGAATCTTTTGCCAATATTCTTTCGGAGGCAAGAAAATACCGCTTGTCTTTAATACTTACGCACCAATATGTTGCACAAATGGATGAAAAAGTGAGGGACGCGGTTTTCGGGAACGTCGGCACTACCGTAACTTTCCGGATTGGCGCGGAAGACGCCGAGCTTTTGGAAAAAGAATTTTCTCCCGAATTTGAAGTGCAGGATATTGTAAATATCGGCTTCGCAAATATTTATTTAAAACTCATGATTGACGGGGTTGCTTCGCGGCCTTTTTCGGCTGTGACTTTGCCGCCGATAGAGAGGCCAAGCGAATCTTTTCGCAATCAAATCATTGATTCGTCGCGGAAAAGTTACAGCGCGCCGCGAGCGGAGATTGAAGAAAAAATAAACAAGTGGATGGAGGAAATGGAAGTGGCAGCTGACAAGAAAATAGCGATGCGGTCTGATCGAGGAGAGTTTGTTCAAAGAGATGCCTTAGAGTCCCGACCAGCTGACGGGGCGAGGGCGGTTACGCTTTACGATGCCACCTGTTTTGTTTGCGGCAAGCTCACGAAAGTGCCCTTTCAGCCGGATCCCAATCGCCCGGTTTTTTGCAAAGAACATATTGGAATGGCTGGACAATACAAACAGCAAATGCCGCGCCGTCAGACGCAATCGCCACAGCGCCCAAGCGGTGGAGAGTTTGTTTCTCGTCAACCGGAACGCATAATGCCTTTGAGAGAATTGGATCGGAGGCCGCAGGAGCGTAGAGATTTCCGTCCGCAGCGCACAGAGCAGCCTTTCCGAAAGCCGGAAAATCTGCAAGTTTTGCGCGAAGCGCTGAAGAAATCGTTGAGCAGAACTAGCGACCAGCAGCCAGCCGCCAGCAATCAGCCAAAAGACAATTCTGAGCTAGAAGCTGGTAGCCGGAAGCCGGAAGCTAACACCAGTTCCGGCACCCTCCGCCCCGGCGAAAAACTGGAGCTCTAGACAAAAATATGTCCGGCTCTTTTATTTTTTCTCGGCGCGTTCTACGTATTCGCCGGTGGAGGTGTTCACGCGGATTACATCGCCTTCATTGATGAACATTGGGACGTTGATTTGAAGGCCATTTTCAAGCTTTACGGTTTTGGAGCCGCCAGTGGCGGTGTTGCCTTTGTAGGATGGCGGGGCTTCTATGACTTTGTAGTCCATTTTAACTGGCAATTCGATATTGATTATTTTATCGCCGAATTTATACGCGACAACTTCGGTGTTCGGTTTTAGAAATTTTGCAATGTCGCCCAATTGCTCTTCTTTCATAGAAAAGCGGACGGTTTTTGCCCGCCTCGACTCGCCTTGCTCGTCAAGGCGAGGCGGGGGGTTTCCTTTTTCATAAAACCAAAATTCGTCGCGATTGGCGTAAAGAAAGGTGATTGGCTGTTTTTCTATCTCGGCTTCGGGAAAAGCGTCGCTCCCCTGAAAAGATTTAGCGACAATTTTGCCTGTAATCAGGTTTTTGAGTTTAGTCTGCACGGTGGGCTTCCTTTGCTGCATGCGCAAAAAAGTGTACTCCAAAACAAGATATGGCTCGCCGTCCATCTCAAAAATCGTCCCCTTGCTTAAATCGGTATATGACAACATGTTAAAAAAATTGTATATTAAATTTAATGGAATATCAAGCAACAATCGGTTTGGAAATTCATGCAGAGCTTCGAACGAAAACGAAGATGTTTTGCGCTTCTAAGAACGATCCGGACGAGAAGCATCCAAATGTTAATATCTGCCCGGTGTGCATTGGGCACCCCGGAACACTGCCTGTAATAAATGAAGAGGCCGTTAAGCTGGTTCATAAAGTTGGGCTGGCGCTTGGCGGAGAAATTCAAAAATTTTCGCGCTTTGACCGCAAAAATTATTTTTACCCTGATCTTCCGAAGGGGTACCAAATTTCGCAGTATAAACACCCGCTGGTTTTGGGCGGCAATTTAAAAGGCGTAAGGATAACGCGCATACATTTGGAGGAGGATGCAGGCAAATTAATTCACGACCCAAACGGCAAGTTCAGCCTTGTAGATTTTAATCGAGCAGGCCTTCCACTGATGGAATTGGTTACAGAACCGGATATTAAATCGGCGAAAGAAGCTAAAAATTTCGCGGAGGAGCTGCAATTGGTTTTGCAGTACCTCGGCGCGTCGGACGCGAATATGGAAAAAGGGCAGATGCGCTGCGAGGCGAATGTCTCTGTAATGAAAGTGCCGCACGGGAAAACACTCGGTGTTTTTGGGGATTCAACACCGAGTGTTGAGGAGAGCGGCGCTTCTTTGGGCACTAAAGTTGAAGTAAAAAACCTCAACTCATTCCGCGCGGTGGAGCGGGCGATTGATTATGAAGTAAAGCGCCAGATTGAGCTTTTAGAGAGTGGCAAAAAAGTGGCGCAGGAGACGCGTGGATGGAATGAAAACAAAGAAGAGACTTTTTCACAGCGCTCCAAGGAATCGGCGCATGATTACCGCTATTTTCCGGAGCCGGATTTGCCTCCGATGGAGTTTACCAATGAATATATTGAAGAACTACGCGCGGAGATTCCCGAGCTTCCGGAGCAAAAAAGAAACAGATTGGCCGAAGAATACAAGCTAGACGCCAAAGCAGTGGAAATTTTGGTAAAAGACAGGGGACTTTCGGCATTTTGGGAAAAAGTGGCGTCAGAATTAAGAGAGTGGCTTTCCGGGAAAACACTGCCCGGCGGGAAGAAACCTGGTTTTTTGGCAGTCTCAAAACCAGGTTTCGAGGAGCTGGGCAGTGTTGAGGAGGAAAGCTACAAGTTGGCTGCTAATTATTTTACCTCCGATTTTCTTGGTTTAATTAAAGAAAAAGAAATTCCGCCGGACGAACTTTTGGTTGACCCTGAAAATTTCGCTGAGCTGATAAAGATGATAATTAAAAAAGAAATTACCTCGCGCGTGGCAAAAGATGTTTTGCGCGTTATGGTTGAACAAGGCGGTGATCCCTCAACTTGGGTTGAAAAGATGGGACTCGGGCAGGTAAGCGATTCGGCCCAACTTGAGGCCATTGTCAAAAAAGTAATTTCTGAAAACCAAAAAGCGGTTGAAGATTTTAAGAAAGGAAAACAGCAATCGCTTCAATTTCTCGTCGGCCAAGTTATGAAAGAGACTAAGGGGGCCGCCAACCCCGAGGTTATACGCACCCTATTGACAAAAATAATAGGGGGAGTATAATGAAAGCAAATACGGGGTTATTTCCCGTTCTTGATTGATATTGGCACTCTTCGGAGTGCCTCTTTGTTTGCGGAAATCCAGCGGATCCCCTTGTTTTTTTTGAAGTATGTCATCTGGCGTTTGGCGTAGTGCCAAGATTCGATGAGGATTTTTTGCGTCATTTCATCTTTTGTAAGTTTGTCGCGAAGATAAAGCGATGCGTATCTGTATTCCAGACCCAAGTCGTAGAGCCGTTTCCAAGAAACTCCGCCAGCGTGGAGTTTTTTTACTTCGCGGATAATGCCGGGAAGACGGCGTAAAAGCCGCGCGTGGATTCGCTTTTTTAATTTTTCCGGCGGGCGCTTGATGCCGAACCATATCGGCGCCATGGTATTAATTTTGCTTTCCTCGTCCCGACCAGCGTCGGGACTCAGGGTTGAAGCTTCGCGATTTTTGCTACGCAAAAAACCATGCTCGCTCGCTTCAAAACCCGCAAAATCAATACCATGGCGCTTTTTGCGCAACCGCGACGGCAGAAACGCTAGCGAGTCAGCGTTTCTGTCGCCGCGGCTTGCTGATGCTATCTCAATCGCTCTAACCAACCGCCGTGGATTTTTTTGCTCAATGATTTCCGCGCGCTTAGGGTCAAGTTTTTTTAGCATTTTCAAAAGCTCGGTGGGGGATTTATTAGCAAGTTTTTTGCGAAGTTTTAAATTTGGCGGCACTCCGCCCAATTTTATTCGTCCCAAAGCGGCGTCAATATAAAAGCCTGTCCCGCCGACTATTATCGGAGTTTTACCGCTATGATATATCATAGTGATTGCTTTTTGGGCGCAATGTTTAAAATCCAGAGCAGTAAAAACTTTTTTAGGGTCGGCAATATCTATGCAGTGGTGGTGGATGCCTTTGTACACAAATCGCTTTGCGCCGTACGCTTTACGCCATACGCCAGGAACTTTTCCGGACCCAAGATCTAAACCGCGGTATACTTGCCTCGAATCCGCAGAGATAATCTCGCCATTTAATTTCTTGGCCAATTTCACTCCCAATTCCGACTTCCCGCTAGCATTCGGCCCGACAATGACTATGATTTTTTGTTTTTTGTGCATGTGGCTATTTTAAGCAAAAATAAAGCCCCCGTTAAGAGTCGGGGGTGTTTTTATCATTTTCCTCTGTTTTTTTCAACGCCTCTAATCGAGCCTTTCTTTTCTTTCTTACAATGGCGCTGATTTTTTGGTTTTTGAGTTCCAGTGAACGTGGAACGCACGGGCCTCTCGCTTCTTTTGCTTGTCTCTTTTCTCGCCACAATCTTTTTTGTCTTTCTAAATTTTCTTCAAAAGCTTTAAGCGGATCCGCGATTGGTTGCTGCCTCGGCGGGTTTAATGCGTTTTTTGCCGTCTCAAGATCGGGAGCTATGACAATAACGCAATTATTAAATTCGTCCCACGGAAGCTGTGAATTCATTTCGTAGCGCGTTTTTCTGAAAGTTTCCGAGTCGGCGCGTTTTATCCAAATTTTGCTACCATCTCTTGGCGCGCTGATTGCAAAATGCCTCAAAATTTCATGCACCGTGATCGGGTTTCTGTTTTGATACGTTATCTCGCTAAATCTTGTTTCTTGCCCCAAAGAGCCGCAAATAATCACAGTAACGCGAAGCCCTACGGATTTCGCCACAAATTCCCTCCTTAATCTAAGGTTAGTTTAAGATCTTTTTGATAAACTCGTCAATATTCATTGTTCCGACGTCTCCTTTGCCGCGCTCGCGAACGGCGACTTTATTTTCTTTCATTTCTTTTTCACCAACCACCAAAATATAAGGAACTCGCTGAATTTCCGACTCTCGGATTTTTTTAGCAATAGTTTCGTTGCGCGCGTCCAGCTCAACGCGGATATTTTTTTCTTTAAGTTCTTTATAAACCTTTTCGGCGCAATCCAAAACCTTTTCATTAATTGTAAGAACTGCAACTTGCACGGGGGAAAGCCAAAAGGGGAGCGCTCCATCAAAATGCTCCAGCAAAATCCCGATAAATCTTTCAAAAGAACCGAAAATGGCGCGGTGGATTATCACTGGGCGTTGGGCAATCCCTTTCTCGTCTATATATTCAAGTTCAAATCGATCAGAAAGCTGGAAATCCAGTTGGGCTGTAGCAATAGTCCAAATTCTTTTTTGCGAATCCTCTATATCAAAATGTATTTTGGGGCCGTAAAAAGCACCCTCGCCTTTTAGAATTTTATATTTTAGTCCCAACTCTGTTAAGGCCTCTCCCAAAATTTTTTCTGCCTCGCTCCATTTTTCTTTACTGCCCATGGCTTTTTTGGGCCTAGTGGCAAGCCCGTATGATACGGGCAGCCCTAAATGTTTATAAAATTCTTCAGTCATTTTGAGTACGCTTACCAGTTCTTGTTTAATTTGATCAAATCGGCAATAAATATGCGCGTCGTCCATTGTCATTTGCCTTACTCGCAAAAGTCCTCCTAAAACCCCAGAAAGCTCGTTTCGGTGGAGCCGCCCGATTTCGGCAAGTCTCAATGGCAGGTCGCGATAGCTTCTGATTTTCGTTTGGTAGACAAGCGCGCTCTCCGGGCAGTTCATGGGTTTTAAAGAGTAGGTTTCGTTTTCCACATCAAAATAAAACATATTTTCCTTAAAAAATTCCCAGTGGCCGGATTTTTCAAAAAGCTTTTGTTTTACCATTATCGGCGTGGAAATCTCGGTGTAGTTATGGTCATCTTGCAATTTACGGATGAATTTTTCGAGCTCTTTTACAATAATCATTCCTTTCGGATGCCAAAAAGGCGCCCCGGGGGCGACATCATGGAATGAAAAAAGGTCCATTTCCTGCCCAAGTTCTCTGTGGTCTCTATGTTTCTTGCTTTCAGACATAAGACTATGCTAGCATTTTTTTAGATTTACAGAAAGAGCTAAACAATGCTTATTGACAAATTTGGAGAAAAAATTTTAAGCCGTTTTACAACTGAACAAATTTTGGATGCGCGCGAGATCGCAAGGATAATTTCCGAGCGCATAGTTTGCAAATGCGGTTGGTGTCGAACAATCGGCGAATTCCCGAGAATGTAAAAACACAAGCCTGCACTAAGCGGGTTTTTGTATTTATCGCTACGGCTAATTCGTGCGAATTAGCCGGTATAATATCTCCTCTGTAATTCTCCGATTCGCGCGAATTGGAGATAAGCGGTGGATTTCACTGCGATGGCTGTAGTTTTAATGGCTTTTATAAACCATGGCCAAAAATAGACGTTTCTAAAAAAGGCGGACAAAAATAAGCCCGCTTTTTATATTTTAGTTAACCATTGTTAACAATTGACATATCGGTTAACAAAGCTTATCATTGTTCTATATGGCAAAAGAGTTATTTTCTACAAGCGAAGTGGCTAAGATGTTGGGGATTAGCCGTGTGGCGGTGTTTAAAAAGATCAAGTCAGGAGAAATAAAGGCGGTTAGAGTCGGCCGCAATTTTGTAGTGCGGAAAAAAGACTTACCAGCCATTTTGGGGAATGCGCTGGACGAAGACAAAAAGCGCGAGATTGCATCCGCAGTAAAGCGGGTTGTCCGCGAATACGGCGAGACATTAAAATTACTTGGCCAAGAATGAAAATAATCTCGATAGTTGAGGTAGAATATGTGGCTTATAGTTTGGCTAAAGAACTTATGAGTTGGAATGAACCAATTCCAGATTTTGGTTCGCGATTTCCGAATATCTTAGAAAGCTGCTTGGCCGCGCCATTTCACACTTTCGGCGGCAAAAATCTTTACAAAGGACTTATTCAGCGCGCATCGGCGCTATTTTATTTAATGATTAAAAATCATCCGTTTCAAAACGGCAATAAACGCATTGCGATGACTGCGCTTTTTTATTTTTTACATAAAAACAAAAAATGGCTGAAAGTAGACAATCAGGAGCTTTATAATTTCGCAAAATGGGTTGCGGCAAGCAACCCAAAACTCAAGGCTGAAACTCTTTTGGCAATCCAAAAATTTATTAAAACTTATTTGGTGAACCGCTGATTACTTAGTTCATATCCTTCTAATCTCCTCGGCGATGAGGGAGGGGGAGTCGTTGCGGAAAGAGTAGCGGCCGCGGACGGTGACGCAATTATTTTCCAGAATGTGCTCTCCGAAGTCGCGCAGAACGCGCGGAAAAACTACCGCCTCAATATCATCAGTCATATCTTGCAGTTTTATAAACATCATTGCCTCCCCGTTTTTTGTGATGATTCTTCTGGTTTGAGTAATGATTGCCGGGACGGCGATATTGATTTGCGGTTTTTGCAATTTAAATACCTCGATCGTCATCGCCTTGCCGTTGTAGTTTTTTTTGATTTCATCCAGGCTTTTTTCCAACGGATGGCCGGAGATGTAGAGCCCCAAAAGTTCGTGTTCCCATTTCAATTTTTCTTCAAGCGTTGCCGACTGCGCTTTTGCCAGACGCAGTGGCGGGACGGACGAAACGTCAGCCATTACGCTGAAAAGCGAAGACTGGTTTTGCGTTTTGGTCTTGTGTGCTTCGCGCGCGTATTCCAAAATCCTGTCCATGTTTTTTAAAATTTCGTTTCTTTCCGCAAGCTCGTCCAAAGCGCCGGCTTTCGCCAAAGATTCTACGGATTTTTTATTTAAATTTTTTGATTCAACTCTTTCAAGAAAACCTGCCAATGATTTGTAGCGGCCGTTCTGTTGCAGCTCCCGAATGATCGCCGCGACTATGTTTTCACCGACATTTTTGATTGACGTGAGACCGAATCGTATTTTGCCGTTTTCGTCTATTGAGAAAATTTTGTCACTTTTGTTTATGTCCGGAGGCAGCACTTCGAGTTCTAAATTTTTGCATTCTTTAATTAAAAACGCGATACGCTCAGTGTCTTTTTTATCCGCGTTAAATAGCGCGGTCATAAATTCCAAAGGGTAATAGTATTTAAGGTATGCAGTTTGGAATCCCAGCATGGCGTAAGAAGCCGCATGAGAGCGGTTAAATCCGTATCTCGAAAAAGGCTCAAGAAGCTCGCCTAGTTCTTTCGCGACGCTTTCCGGAATTTTATTTTTTATCATGCCGCTCACAAATTTCCCTTTTTGCTCCTCCAGCAACTTTCTTATTTTTTTGCCGATGGCTTTCCGTAAAATATCGGCCTCGGCCATTGTAAAGCCGGCCAAGTCTCTCGCGATTTGCATGAGCTGTTCCTGATAGACCGCGATGCCGTAAGTATTTTTTAAAACCGGTTCGAGCTTTGGGTGCAGATATGTCACCATTTCTTTTCCGTGCTTTCTTGCGATAAACGACGGGATTAATTCCATCGGTCCTGGACGAAAAAGGGATATCATGGCAATAATATCTTCAATGCTGGTTGGACCAAGCTCTTTTAAGTATCTGGTCATGCCGGTTCCTTCAAGCTGGAACACGCCGACAGTTTTCCCTTCCTCAAGCATTTTATAAGGGTTCGGATCTTCTAAGTTCAGATTTTGGATGTCAATTTGTTTGCCGTGCCGCGCCATTATTGATTTTAAGGCTTCTTCAATTATGCTCAAATTTTTCAGTCCCAAAAAGTCCATTTTTAAAAGTCCCAAATCCTGAACCGCGTGCATATCGTATTGTGTGACTATTGCTTCTTGCCTAGCTCCTTCATCGCTCCTTATGGCTGCGCGTTGCAACGGCACAAGGTCTGAAAGCGGATTTTTGGTGATGACAACGCCGGATGCGTGTACCGAAGCGTGCCTTGCCACACCCTCTAATTTCATCGCTGCGTCTATCATGCGTTTGGCGTCCGGATTGGCGTTATAAATATTTTTAAGATCTGGAACGGATGCAATGCAATGGGCAAGGTATCCTTTATGCTCGCCCTGATTTGGGTTGAAAGGAATCATTTTTGCAACTTGGTCGGCAAGCGCCAAGCTTACTCCCAGCGCTCTGCCTGCGTCGCGGATGGCCGCTCTTGCCGCCATTGTTCCGAAAGTGATAATTTGCGCAACGCGGTCTCTGCCGTATTTTTGTGTAACATACTCAATAACTTCGTCTCGCCTTGTGTCCGCGAAGTCCAGATCGATATCCGGCGGCTCAATACGCTCCGGATTTAAAAATCTTTCAAAAATTAGATTGTATTTAATCGGGTCAATATTGGTGATTTCCAAAGCATAAGAAATAAGCGAACCCGCTGCGGAGCCGCGGCCTGGCCCTACAACGATTCCGTTATTTTTTGCCCAGCTGACGAAATCCTGAACTACCAAAAAATATTCAACAAATCCGGTTTTTTTAATTACGGAAAGCTCGTATTCCAAGCGCTTTTTAATATCTTTGCCTGCGCTCGATCCGTATCTTTTTTTTAGGCCATCTCCGCAGAGTTTTTCCAAATAAGAAACGGCTGTTTCGCCTGCCGGCACTTGGAAATGTGGCAGTTGCAATTTTCCCAACGGCAGCTCAAGATCGCATTGCTCTGCGATTTTTAGAGTATTTTCCGGCGCTTCCGGAATGTCAGCAAATAATTCGCGCATTTCCTCCGGCGAGCGCATGGAGTAATCATCATCTTTCATCGTGAGGCGATCTTCGTCATCCAGTCTCGTGTTGGTTTGCACGGCCAAAAGCACATCGTGCGCCGAGGCGTCTTCTTTGTTTAAATAATGGATATCTTGCGTGGCTGCGAGAGGAGCGCCATTTTTTTTTGCAAAAACTATGAGCTGTTTTTTGAGTGTTTCATAGTTCGGGACATTCGGATGGCTTCCAATTTCTATAAAAAAATTGTCTTTCCCGAAGATATTTTGATACTCCAAGAGCAGTTTTTCCGCCCGCGCCTCGTCATCGGAAAGAAGCGCCCTTGGGATTTCTCCGGTCATGCACGCAGAAAGGCCGATGAGTCCTGCCGAATGCTTTTTTAAAATTTCGCGGTCAATTCGCGGCTTATAATAAAAGCCTTCTAAGTGCGACACCGTGGCAAGCTTCACCAAATTTTTATACCCCTCGAAGTTTTTGGCAAGCAAAATCAGATGGTAGCGTTTGTCGTCAACTCTTGGGCGTTTTTCATAAAGAGAACCAGCTGCCATATAAGCTTCTAGGCCAATGATCGGTTTTACGCCAGCTTTTTTGCAGGCTTTGTAAAATTCAATCGCGCCGTAAAGATTGCCGTGGTCGGTCAAAGCCAACGCGGGCATTCCAAAGTGTTTAGCGCCGTTTACCAAATCGTCAATTTTCGCGAGCCCATCCAACAGCGAGTAATGAGAGTGCGTGTGCAAGTGAACGAAAGACATGATGATAATATTCTAGACAATTTTTTTGCGCATTGCTAGGATTAAATCTATTATGCTCTTAAAGCGGTTAGAAATATCCGGTTTTAAATCGTTTGCTAAGGCGGTTTCCTTGGAATTTCCAACACGCATAACGGCCATCGTCGGCCCAAATGGCTCCGGCAAATCCAACATTGCCGACGCAATCCGTTGGGTTTTGGGAGAACAAAGTTTCAAGCATCTCCGTGGAAAAAAGGGCGAAGATCTGATTTTTGGCGGAGGCGGCGATGCCTCCCGCAGTGTTTCCAGGCTCTCCAAAGCCTCGGCTTCTTTAATTTTTAATAACCTGCCCGATCCTGCCCGTCCGGCAGGCGGGCAGCAGGCGGGCAAAAATAAGGCATTCCCGGTAGAATTTGATGAAGTGGCGATGTCCCGGCGCGTCTACAGGGATGGAATAAATGACTACGTTCTTAACGATTCGCAGGTCAGATTAAAAGACATTATTGAGCTTTTGTCTAAAGTCGGATTGGGGGCTTCCCAGCATCACATTATTGCTCAAGGCGATTCGGACCGCATACTTTATGCTTCGCCGAAAGAACGGAAGTCCATGGTTGAAGAGGCTTTGGGGCTTAAAATTTTTGAGCTTAAAAAAACGGAGGCGGAAAGAAAACTTGCCGCAACAGAAGAAAACGTAAGGCAGGTTGAATCTTTACGGCGGGAAATAGCGCCGCATCTTAAATACCTCGCTTTGCAGACGGAAAAGATGAAAAACGCCAGCGAATTGCGTAAGAACCTGGATGCGTTGGAAAAGGAATATGTCGGCCGCGAGTTAAAAACGCTCGCGCATGAAGAGGCGGAAGTCGAAAGCCGCAAACGGCCGCTGGAAGAGCGCGCCGGGATTTTAGAAAAAGAAATCCGCGAAAGCGAAGAAGGGCTGGGGAAAGAAGGCGAAGCCGAAAAGTTTTTTGCCGAAACGAACAAACTCGATGAAGCGTTAAGCTCGCTCGCTCGCCGCAGACGGGAACTTGAGCGCGAGGCCGGAAGGATGGAAGCGACTTCTACCGCGCGCGCGATTGGGGATGGCGTGTCAAAAGAGAAAATAAAGGCTGTGCTGATGGAGGTAGTTTCGGATTTGGAGGCCGCCTCCCGCTCCGGGACTATGGAGGCGGTGAGAAACACGATTTTCGCCGCGACACAAAAAATTTATAGTTTTTTGGAATCGCTTAACGGAGTAGGCGGCAGATCAACTCCGCGCGGAAACACGAGCCAGTTAAAAGAAGTAATTTTGGGCTTAGAAAAAGAAGAGGAAGAAATTTCCGCCAAAAAGCTTGAGCTTCAGAAAAATTATGAAATCCGCGCGATAAAACTTCAAAAAGAAGGCGCGTTTTTGAGAGGCAGGATGGAGGAGCTCGCGAAAATCAAAGATAATTTAAGGGATGTTTACGCGAGTGAAGAGAAGACCGGCGTTTTAAAAAAGGAACTGGAATTTGATTTCGGCGGCATTCTTCAAAACGCAAGGCCATTTGGGGAGTTGTTAAGCGGCTCTGCCCGCGCAGATCTCAAAAAAAAGATAGAGAGACTCCGAATTCGCCTTGAAGAAGCGGGAGGCGTGAATGAAGAGGTTCTTAAAGAATATGATGAGACAAAAAAACGCGACGAATTTTTGGACAAGGAGCTGAAAGATTTGCAAGAAACCACAAAAAGCCTCAAAGAAATTTTTGAGGAGCTGGAAATGCGCGTAGAGAGGGATTTTGATGCCGGGCTTGCTAAAATCAATAAACTTTTTGGCGAGTTTTTTCGAGAAATTTTCGGCGGAGGAAAGGCGGAAATTAAAATGTCCAAGCCGCAGAAAATAGAAAAAGACGAAGACGAAAGCTGGCGGGAAGAAATTGAAGAAGAGCCGGGCTTAGATATCAACGTTGACATTCCGCGAAAGCGCATAAAATCTTTAAATATGCTTTCCGGCGGTGAAAGAGCGCTTACATCAATTGCTCTTCTTTTTGCGATGTCCACGGCAAACCCGCCGCCATTTTTGGTTTTGGACGAAACCGACGCGGCTTTGGATGAAGCCAATTCCGCAAAATACGCCGCGATGCTCCGCGAGCTCGGCAAAAAAACCCAGCTTATAGTTATTACACATAACCGCGAAACAATGAAAGCCGCGGACGTGCTTTACGGCGTCACAATGGGAGGGGACGGCATTTCAAAATTGCTCTCCATAAAATTTGAAGAGGCTGAAGTGGTATTAGCAAAAAGGCGGTAGTGGGTGTATGATAAAAAAAGAGTAAAAAGAAAACAGAAAGGGGGTGAACAGTGCTGATTTCAAAAAAAGACAGCAAAATGCCGGATTTTACGGCCGAAAACTGGCGTCTGATTAAAACGCTGACTATTGGAGGGTTTACTTATCACTTTTATCATGACATCGCAAGACCGCAACTTATGGTTGCGGCTATGACAGTTGCAGGCGAGCTTCCACGCGTTGGTAAGCTCACTCGTCTAAGTTGGCAAGTTGGCGACAGTATCCGCACCGTAAGACTAGAACTTGATGAAGCGGTTCGCGAAAACTCTGTTATTGCCAAAGACGGCAAAAGATACGAACTGGATGGCATAATGGATCGGTTGAGCAAAAAGTCTGATATCAAACTACAATAGCCGAGGCCAACGCCCCGGTTTTTATTTTTTGAGTAAATCAAATTATTTTTATTTAGCGAGGCTTTTCTGGCTTGTATAAATCTTTGTCAATTTTGCGGTCAAAGCACGAATAAAAATAAAAGCAGCTTCGGGGGAAGCTGCTCGGAGAGATCGCTGATTTTAGCGGATGTATAGCCAAACGTCAGTCACCTCATGAAATTCAAGCCTATGATTGAGCTCTTTTGACAGAAGTTTGTGGAGACGCTCAATGGAAGAGGGGTCAAACGGGTTGAGTCGCATTGCTTCGTCTTGCGGAAGGCGGTGCTGGAGGAAATCAAAAACTTGTTTTTTAAATTCCAGCGCCGCGAACTCCTGCCCTTTTTGGCTCAAGATGTATTCCCTGATTTGCTCTCCACTTATACCGTCGCGGATCCTGACTACTATGTACACTTCCAGCGGCACCACTTTCGGATTTTTGGTGATGGGCTGGATGTGGATGGCAAAGCTGATTTCCGTTGGATAGCTTACAATGCGGTACTCTGACAGCGGCCAGGGCTTTAGAAATGCAAATCGCAAGTTGTAAGCGATGATGTTATCATTTTTGTCCACCACAGCAACCTTTTTACTCATCTGACCCATAAAGAAGTTTTGCATAGAAGAATCTGTCATTGTTACAAAAAATGGGTAGATAATTAGCCAAAAAAACGATGTGATCAATCCGATGATGCCCAACCCAGTCAGATGCTCTCTATCTGTTACGAGCTTTGATGCACGCTTCTGCATCAGCATAAAGGCAGTAATTGGCCCCAGCCAGACAAACCCCATTAAAGCTACGTGCCACCATTGAAACTCGCTCCAAGTCTCCATTTTTCAACCCCTCCTTTTTGTAGTTTTTCTCTAATTTTGAGTATAGCAAATGGCTATCCTCTTGTCAATAGCTATCTCGTTTTTTCTGGTTTATACAAATCTTTGTCAATTTTGCGATCAAAACATGTGTAGCCGACATCGTGCTGCCAATTTTCTGCTGGGAGCAACGCGCCGTAGTAACTGTCCGGCAAAAATGGTCTTTCAGTTTTTCCTTGCGAACCAAAACTCGGCAGATTAAAAGCCGCGCAAAGTTTGAAATTTTCTTTGTCTTTTATTTCATAAATATAAGCCGCGTTGGTTTCCGGGTCTTTAGGGATGACAACTCCGCGGATTGGATCGTTAAGCTCATCCAAGGTTTTCGGCAAAGCAGCCTTTTTGATCCAGAAATTTATAATTTCTGATTGAATCATCTGGAGATGCTGGATTCTTTGGTCGTCAAATCTGCGGGCGCGCTCTTCTTTTGGAGAGCCGGCGACGAAAAAACCGGCAATAATAGCGATTAACATGACAAAAGACGCGGCGTAGGCAAAAATTTTCTGCGGCGCTTTATTTTTAATATCTAAAATATAATATCCGAAAATTCCTCCTGCCACAGCGAATACTGCAAGAATCTTGAGCGAAAACCTCAAAGTCAGCTCTCCCTGTAAAAAATTGTAAATCAGGGTTACGAAGTCTCCGATAACAATTATCCCTGCCGCGAATAGCGTGAAATAAAGCAGCCATTTTCTTATTTTCATTTCGCGCTTTTCGGGAGATGCAGCGTAACTTTTATTCAAAAACCAAACAGACCAAACGTAAACCGGAAAAACTACTATCAAAATTGCCAAAGACCAGCGGATAGCTGAATAGGCCGCAAGCAGGGAATAATAATTATCCGATACAGTATCCGGAAGCAAAACATTTACGTAATTAAAAATAAGCGCGGCGAAACTCCCAGCGCTTACGTAAAGCGCGATGCTTGATAAAAGATGCAAAAATACGTCCTTCGGCCCCGTCTTTGTCTCCATATTGAAATAATAGCGTGTTTTTTACGAACAGGAAAGGCTGGACGAAATTTTTTGGATATGCTAGGTTGACCTTAGATAAAAACCGAGAAAGGGGAGTTGATCATGATCGTCAAAAATTTTAAGGTGCATATAGGGGCGCTCAACAAAATAGACCTTAGCAGTCCTAGCTCGCGGAAAAAACTGTTTGAAAGCGTTAGGGTTGAACGGAGCACTGAAGCGCTTGGTCTTCTCTGGCGGCTTTATTTCGGGAGTTACTTCGGTGAAGAATTTGATGAGAAAGAACTTAAGCTTATGCGCGAGTTTTTGGCCGAAGAAGCCGCAACAGCGTTTTTTACTTTTCCTTACGACAGAGTTGAGGATGCGGTTGGGATAATCATGTCTTATGCCAGCCAGCCGCCGTCGATTTGTCTTTTAGACAGGATGATCGATGCGCTCGGCCCCGAAGGAAAATGCGATGAGTTTTGGGCGCGGGCAAGCATAATAAGGTGCTTGCAAAGATTTCTTCTTAGGCATCCGGATCTTTTTGAGTTGAGTGACGTAGAGAGGCGCATCGCACGGGCAATCGCGACAGATTTCCCCGGGCGCAATATAAGCGCGCTTGAGATTTTACTCCAAAATTTGAAAGAGCGCTATGAGTTCGCCCAATCCCAATCTGAACCGGAATAAGCCCCGAGTAAATCGGCGGCTTTTTTGTTTTGCCATTATGCTGATATGCTGGAAACATGAAGCGAAACTATATTATCGGAATAGACGAAGTGGGGCGAGGATGTCTTGCCGGCCCGTTGACTGTTGGGGCTATTTTAAAGAAGGGGAGAGTTGATTTGCGCGGAATAAAAGACTCCAAAAAGCTTTCAGTAAAACAAAGAGGGGAATGGCTTGAAAAAATCAAATCATGGAACTTGAAACATGAAGCATTAAGCGTGGCTACAGCCTCAATTGGTGCGCAAATTATTGATAAGATTGGGATTTCAGCCGCAGCGCGTCTGGCGGTAGGCAGATGTCTTAAAAAATTAAAATTAAGTTCCAAGTTTCATGTTTCGCGTTTCAAGATTTTATTAGACGGCAGTCTCTATGCGCCGAGAACTTATTTAAACCAAAAAACAATAATAAAAGGAGACGAAAAAATTCCTCTTATCGCCGCAGCCTCCATTGTCGCTAAGGTCCACCGTGACAATAAAATGGCACGGTTGCACAAATCGTTCCCGCACTACGGCTTTGCTATTCACAAGGGCTATGGCACAAAGTTTCACAGCGCAGCCATCAAAAAACACGGCCTTTCAAAAATCCATCGCCGGAGTTTTTGTTCAAAAGTTATGTAGTGTGAGTATCTTTGCTTCCGTTTTTTATTGAACATTGCTAGTCTAAGATAAGATGAGGTAAGGTTGAGCTCCAAAGATGCATATTAATGGCGGCGCCGATAAGCTGTTTATAGATTATTGCCTAAACCAAATTGAGGATTTTTTTGAAAAAGGGCTCTCTGGACGCGATGTCGCTATTCAGCTTATTTATCATGTTTTTTGGGAAATAGCCGAAAAACACAAAGATTTGTACATGAAAACTGACACCATGCTGGAACTCATGGTAGAGTATTTTTTGAAGCCCCTTCACACAATATCGCCAACGGCTTTCGGGATGGCCGCATTTATTACAGTATTAGAAGCGGGCAAATATGAGCTTAAGATCATTTCCAAAGATCAGATGGATGAGTTTATGCCAATTGCCCGCCAAGAGAAAGACAACCGCGTAACCACTGTCGAGGATTGGCTTTTGATAATAAGGCTGGATCAGAAATTTTTGCCTGTAAAATAAAGCCTGCTTTTGGCCCGCAAGTTTGCGGGCTTTTATTTTTTATGCTAAAATACGTCTTATGACAGTAAGAATGCGCCATACCCCTTCTCACACCGGCCACCGCCGGTCTCATCACGCGTTAAAACATGCAAATTTAGCAAAGTGCCAAAAATGCGGGGCAAAAACCCCGCCACACACTGTTTGCCTAAATTGCGGGTTTTACAAGGGCAAAGAAGCGGTAGATGTGCTTAAAAAATTAACAAAAAAAGAGAGAAAAATTAAAGAAAAAGAATTGTCAAGCAAATCAGAATAGTTTTTACGGTTGGCCTCTTTTAGTAAAAACTATTCTGATTTGCTTAAAACATTTATGGCCAATAGGCACCTTTCAAGATCAATCGCCATGCAGTCCCTTTTTGAATGGGATTTCTACGGCGGAAAAAGTAAAATCGGCGCGATTTTAGATCGCAATATTTCCGAATTTGGTCCGGGCCTTGAAGACGGCGGGTTTGCGAAAAAATTGGTAGCAGGCGTCATTAAGCGCCAAAAAGAAATAGACGACATTATTGAAAAAGCTGCGCCGGACTGGCCTATCCCGCAGATTGCTCCTGTGGACAGAAATGTGCTCCGCGTCGGCCTTTACGAACTGCTTTTCGGGAACCACAAAGAGGTGCCGCAAAAGGTTGCGATAAACGAAGCAATTGAACTTGCCAAAACTTTCGGCGGCGATTCTTCCGGCAGGTTTGTAAACGGCGTTTTAGGCACTGTTTATAGGGAGCTCGGAGAGCCGGGGAAAGACGAAAAAGGAAAGAGACATTACGAACTGGATCTGGAAAAACTTCCGAAAGAAGATTTGGGTGGGGCGGTGGTTATCCGCAAAGACGGCAAGGAAATTTTATTCGCTTTGGTACACGACGTCTTTGGCTACTGGACTTTTTCCAAGGGGCATTTGAATAAAAATGAAGATGTTGAAAAGGGCACTGTCCGAAAAACCAAGGAAGAAATTGGTCTAAAAAATCTGAATATTATCAAAAAAATAGGAGAAAACGAGTACATCGCCTCCGACCCGGAGACTGGCCCGACCAGGCGGCATGTAAATTTTTTTCTTGCAGAAACCAAAGAAAAAGAATTAAAGCTCGAAAGCTCCGGCGGGCTGGATGACGCGCGCTGGTTTACACTAGACGAAGTAAGAGGGCTTAAGATGTATTCGGATATTAAGCCGATTTTGGAGGCGGCTCTTAAAGAGCTGAAATTAACTTAATTAACTTAACTCGCCTAATTCACTTAACTTGCTTAATCTATCAAAATTTGAAGAAACATTGGGCATGGTTTTTAACAACAAAGATTTTTTGCGCACAGCTTTAACTCACCGTTCTTATTTAAATGAAAACCCGGATGTTGGCGGGGGGCACAATGAGAGGCTGGAGTTTTTGGGGGATGCTGTTTTAGAGCTCGTGATCACCGAGTATCTTTACGCGAAATTTCCGGAAAAGCCGGAGGGGGAGTTGACATCTCTGCGCGCCTCTTTGGTCAATGCAAATATGCTTGGGGTCGTTGCAAGCGAGTTGGATTTTAATAATTTTTTGCTACTTTCGCGCGGCGAGGCGAAAGATATAGGCCGCGCGAGGCAGTATATTTTGGCAAACACTTTTGAGGCCGTGGTCGGCGCCATTTATTTGGATCAAGGGTACGGCCCGACCCGCGATTTTATTTTAAGAGTCTTGGCTGGCAAGCTTTCTGAAATTTTAGAAAAAAAACTTTATCGCGACGCGAAAAGTTTTTTTCAGGAAGAAGCGCAAGAAAGGGTCGGCATTACTCCGACCTACGAAGTTTTAAAAGAATGGGGGCCGGATCACGACAAGCATTTCGTTGTCGGCGTGTATTTGGGCAAAGAGCTTATTGCTGAAGGTGAAGGTGCGTCTAAACAAGAGGCGCAGCAAAATGCCGCCGAAGCCGCGCTAAAAGTGAAAAATTGGGGATAAACCCCCACACCAATTGAGGTATTCTGTGGCTGACGCAAATTTATATTTACTTGCCTAAACCTCGCTTAATATTTTGCATTGAAAACTGTTAGTAACTATTCCCACAGAAAATTTGCAATAACTCAATTGGTGTGGGGGTAAATGAAAACCGCTACCTGTGTAGCGGCTCGACGCTTTTTGTAAGCTCTTCCCAGCTTTGTTCTTTGATTGCCGTAGTTTCGGTTTTTAACTTGCCGTAAGTTTTTTCCAGGTACTGTACTACAACCTTAAAAAAGTCGTCGTCGTCTCTTTTTATAAAATATCTCGCGGCGGCGATAACGCCAGGGACATGAGCCGGATGAAACGGATAATAGCGGCTAGAGTCACGGAAATACGGATGAAGCTGCAGTAACGGAATCCATTTCGGAGCAGAAATTGTTTTTTTGATCGCCTCGGTTCTTAGTTCGCCCCCGCCAATGGATTCAACAAGATACCAGAAACGCGGATAGAACGCCTCGGTGTTATTTGGATTGTCGCGGTCCTTGTCATCGTGCCGGAGCAATAGAGTTTTTTGCCCGATGATCAATCCGCCCTCTTCTACGTATTCGGCATCGGCTGTGCAGTCCGCTGCTCTAATCAGTCGATCCTCGTCGTATAAAACCATTTTCCAAACTTTGTCTAGAAACAACTTTTGTGCGCCTGTTGTAATGCCCGGACGTTCTTTGTCTGACAATGCTATAAACTCTCTTTGCAAATCAGGATTCCCTTGCCAAAAAGCAATTTTTCCGCCCAAAAGTTCCCATTTGCCTGGCTTTTGAAGAAGCCCGTGTCCGACAAGATAATCCATGATTTCTCGTTTGTGACGTCTTTGGCTGTCGGCGTCTTCAAATCCGCGCTTTTTCATCTCTTCTTCAACTTGAGATTGTCTTTTCAGATTCTTTACTAAAAGCATTGATTGCTGGGCGCGATCAAAATGTACGCATCCCACCCACCCCAGATTTTCTGAATCTTTATAAATTTTCATCCTAGCTACCTCCATTTCTACCCTAGCATACTTTGAGATTTAAGTCAAATCAATTATGTTGCGTTTCGCGGTTTGACTGAAAGTTTCTTTGGGGTTAATTTAAAATTAGAACAATTCAATGGGGGGACGCTTGAAAAAGAAACATAAGTTTACTAAGGGTTTTAAGCGCACGCAGGGTTTTTATTCTAAACGACAAAGTGGCGCCGAAAAACCGTGCGCCCCTATTAATCTGCACGAACAATCCGCCGAAGCTATTTTGCTGGAGCTTAGGGATAAATATGAAGTTTTCGATTTTGTTTTGCGCAAACATAGTATGGATCAAGTCGGCATTGATTGGGTTTTGGGTAAATACGTCCACGTAAAAAAACGCATGCGAGATTTGCGCATTCATATCCAGCATAAAGCTTCCGAGAAAGACGCGGCTTACTTCCGAGATCTAAACCCGTGCATTCCAGTGTGGGTTCACCATCACGACACGACTGTTTTGGATGGAAAAATACATTTGTTGCGCCTGGTCGTGCAAGTTATGCAGAAAACTTCATCCAGCCACGTTGATTTTTTTGTAAAAAAACTCCAGCAGTTAGAAGGAGAGAAACGCTTAGCCAAATAGCGCAGAAAACACAAAAATAAAAATAAAATTTTAAAAGCGCTCTCGATGGCTATCGGGAGCGCCTTTTTTGATTTTCCGAAGAAGATTTTGTTAGTGTGGCAGGAAATTTTCTTCATATCCTAGGAGCGGAGCTTGTTTTACAAAATCAATCCGCTCTTTTCCGGTCAATACACAAAGTTGTGCATCTTTCGGCTCAAGCGAGCTAATGGTTACTTCGTCGCTGTCGTAGCGATTACGGCAAGTCTCGGAGATCTCATCAATCACTTCTTGGATGGTTTCCATCCCAGCGGCGAATACCTCGCCATTCCTATGCAACTCGTATTTTTGCAAAAGCTGCACTGCCGGATCCACACCAGGTGTTCCTTCTGGCATCTTTCTTTTATAAACTTGTACCACAAAACCCATTTCATCCTCCTTTTGTTGTGGGCCTTTGTTACTACACCTGCTACAATTATACATCCTAACACTATTTTTGTCAATAGTAACGTATTGCTGATATAATAAAATGCATATGAAAATCTTTGTAAAAGCAAAACCTGCGGCAAAAGAGGCATCGGTTGAAAAGATTGACGATGCGCATTTTGTTGTTGCGGTGCGTGAGCCGCCGAATGAGGGGAGAGCTAACGAGGCAATCGCCCGGGCGCTCGTTGATTATTTTAACGCGCCGCGAACCAGTGTGCGCCTCGTCTCCGGCTTTTCCTCGCGCCAAAAAGTTTTTGAGATTCTATAACACTATGCCCGCAACATTCCAACATTCTGCAGAATGTTGGAATGTTGCGGAAGGCGTGGTAAGCTAGAAATTATATGAAAACGTCGAAACAATTGGAACGTTATTTTAAGGGGGCGGCTAATCACAGACGCATCGCCATTTTACACGCCGTGGAACAAAATGACGGGATTACGGTTGAGGAAATCGCTGATGTGCTGGCAGCTAATTTCAAAACTATTTCGCAGCATACTCGATCGCTGGTCCACGCCGGGCTTCTCAATAAAACATATCGCGGACGTCAGGTAATGCATTCGCTTTCTCCATACGGCCGCGCCTTTCTTAAGTTCATGAAAACATTCTAACTAACTAAAAACATTCTAACATTCTGCAGAATGTTAGAATGTTTTGGGTGGTGGTAGTGGCGCTTGACGGAGGGGGTGGTCGGAGTTATGGTTAAAAATAATAATGTCGCTTTTAAATAAGCATTTTTGGAAATTTTTTGCGGGGCTGGTGGGGCTGGTGGCGCTCGGGTTTTTGGTTGTTGCGGGAACGAATTTTTACGCGAAATACAAAATCCAGCGCGAGCAGACGCGCCAGCAAGCGGCGTATGACGCCACGCGAAAGCGCTAGCAGAAAAGTTATCCACAGCCAAGCCGTTGTGGAGTTTAATGGATGAGTTAAACTCAACAATAAGGAAGTTGAAAATTTGGAAATTTAATTATCAGAGGTTACGTAACACATAATATTTACGCAACCGCTAATCGCCTCTGATCACGCACAATTAGTCGACATGTCTTGACCCGAGGTGATTTATATCGCATTCCGGGTTTTTTTATTCCCAAAAGTCAAAATTATTAGCGTTTTATTAACTAGAAAAAATATGTTAATTATGGAACAATTAGAGGTACTAGAGATGCCTATCAAAAAACATTATCAATTTCCTGAGGATTTTATTGATAAGATAATTTGTGGAGACGCTGTTGGGGTTATGAAGAAAATTCCCGACGGGGTGGTTGATTTAGTTGTTACCTCGCCCCCATATAACATTAAAAATTCTACGGGTAATGGTCTTAAGGACGGACGTGGCGGAAAATGGGCAAATGCCGGATTACAAAAAGGATACGCGAATTATGACGACTGCATGCCGCACGAGCAATATGTGAAATGGCAAAGAGGGTGCCTTACTGAAATGTTGCGGTTAATTCCCGAAACGGGCGCAATTTTTTATAATCACAAATGGCGCGTTCAGGACGGTTTATTGCAAGACAGACAAGATATTGTGGGTGGTTTTTCTGTGCGCCAAATTATTATCTGGAAACGGAAAGGCGGCCTCAATTTTAATCCCGGTTATTTTTTGCCGACTTACGAAGTTGTTTATGTAATTGCAAAACCCAAGTTTAAACTTATTCCGAAAGCGAACGCGAGTGGGGATGTATGGGAATTTACGCAAGAAATGAAAAATGAACATCCGGCAGCCTTTCCAGTAAATCTTATAGACAGGATTGTTTCTTCTACGGACGCAAAGATTGTGCTCGATCCATTTATGGGCTCTGGTACTACAGCTATCTCGGCAATAAATTTCAAGCGCAATTATATCGGTATTGATATTTCACCGGAGTATTGCGAAATGGCGCGAAAAAGAATAAAAGATCATCAATCCCAATCTAAATTTTGGTAATACTATGACAAATAATAAACCCAAAACTTATACAAAGCAGGAACTGATAGCTAAGCTAAAAGAAATATCAGCGATGGGTTTGGTTCCTAATGCTAGGCGAGGCAACGCCGGCGGTATTGGTAATACGCTCGAAGATTTGCTCGGTATAGAAGAAAACAATTTGCCAATTCCAAATGCCGCTGAGTGGGAGTTAAAAACACAGCGCGTTAATACGACATCATTAACAACGCTTTTTCATACAGAGCCGTCGCCGCGCGCCGTTCGATTTGTGCCGCAAGTGCTTTTACCAAGATATGGTTGGCCGCATGAAGAGGCGGGGCATAGGCATCCGAGAGGAGAAATGAGCTTCCGCCAGACAATCCATGGCCAATCACGAAGCGACCGCGGCTTCATGGTTGTAGTCGATCGGAAACAAAGAAAAATTTTAATTTCATTTGACTCACAAAATGTTGATCCACGACATAAAACTTGGCTTGAATCAGTAAAAAGACGAGCCGGGCTCGGTGAACTTAGCCCACAGCCTTACTGGGGCTTCGACGACTTAGAACATAAAGCTGGGACAAAACTGCTTAATACTTTTTATGTTCAGGCTGAAATCAAAATAGAACGCAAAAGAGAATATTATAAATACAATAAAATAATGATGCTGCAGAAATTTAGTTTTGAGGGCTTTTTGAAAGCGCTGGAAGAAGCGAAAATCCTTGTGGATTTCGATGCTCGAACCGGACATAATCACGGAACGAAATTTAGAATGCGACAGGATTGTTTGCCAATGTTATATAAACAGGCAACAACAATTTTATGATAAAACTATGACCAATAATAAAAAATTAAAACAATTTCCCATTACATCTATTTGCCGGGCAGATTTGGAAGGGGCGGGTTTTGACGCTTCGGGAGTCGATGACGGCACAATGAAACAAATTGCCTCTAAGATGGCGGAGGCTTATTTAGAAATCATTTTTTGGATTGATATGCCTCTTGTTGCTGAATATTACGAAGTGCCGCGCAAAAAACTAAAGTGACTTGAATAAAAACCCAAAATCCGCTGCGATTTGGGAGATTTATGAATGAATATAAAAATATGCGTAAAAAATCACAAAAACAAAAGAGTGAACTATATAAGCCAGAAATTGAGGGCGAGAAAGATTTTTACGATTCAATAAATAGGGCGCTTAAGACAACCAAACATAAATATGCTCTTTTAGAAATAATTCAAAAATTTGAAAAGTATAAGAAATTCATGACGGAGAATATCATGCCTACGACCATTCCGTCAGGCAAGATTTTTGTGTTTAGATTTACGTATCAATTGAAGAAAAATGTTTGGAAAGACATTGAGGCGTGCGGGGATCAGTCATTGGCGGTATTGGCGGAATTTGTTATAGATGAGATGGGATGGAATAACGATCATTTAGATGCTTTCTTTTTTCCGGAAAAAAGAAAGGGCGGCGTATGGGAATGGTATACGACATACGAAATCGGCTCTGATGGCGCAGATAATGATCAGTTTCCCATCCTTCACACAAATGAAGTGATCGTTTCATCGATAGATTACAGCAAGCACCCCAAGCTCGGTTTTGTTTTTGATTTTGGAGATGACCATCGTTTTATGATGGAATATAAGGGTGTGCGGGATGCTGATAAAAATGACAAGAGAGGCGCTTTTCCTAAAATTATTGACCAGCGAGGCGTAGCTCCCAAGCAGTATCCGGATTATATTGATTAGTATCAGGGTATTGACGGAAAAGGGGGTTTGGAGCTAGGGTTAGAAAATCAAATGGAGCAACCGAAAAAACGATTAAAAAAGATTTTATTGTGGGCGGCGGGAATCGTTTTGGCCGCGTATGCCGCGGTTGTTATCTATCGCATCCCGCACGCGGTTGAAAAGCAAAAAACCGCCGAGGTTGTGGCGAAAATTCACGCGGCGAAGCTCACGTTTGACGATGTGATTGGAAAAAATTTGCCGCCGGATCCCGGCGCGGACGCCGATAAAACCATTGAAGGCGTTGACGCCAACAATAACGGCATCCGCGACGACGTGGAGCTGGCAATTTTTAAACAATATCCGAATTCGGCAAAAACCCGCGCGGCCGCGTTGCAATACGCAGTGGCGCTACAAATCGGCCTGACGCAAGTTTTTAATTCCGAAACTTTGGTAGCCATGGCGCAGGAAATGACACGGGCTACATTATGCTTGGGCAAACTTGATAGAGATATTAAAGTTTCTATACAACGCAAAGATGCGCTTGAAAAATTTATTTTAAATACGGACTCACGTAAAAATGAGCTCGAGGAAATCTATAGAAAATATATGGTTTCGCACGGCGATGTTGAGGGTAAATCGGATTGCGATATAGATCCGACAACTCTAGCTAACTAAACATGAAATATTTTCTGTTTATATTAATGTTGGTATTCTTGTTGCCAGCCCATGTTTTTGCCGCTTGCCGTGATACGGGGGCAACATTGATATTTGTTAATGGGATTTTGAATTCTCGGAAAGATGCAGATGAAAGCAAGGCTCAGCTTCAAGTAGCGTTTCAAAATAAATTTGGCAGTATTGTTAATATCAAATTTATCACCGGCTACAATCCGTCTCATCTTGCGGGAGCGGGGGATTTGGCGCAAAGCGCGGCCCAAGTTTTGGGCGGTTCAATTTCTGATTACGACCTCAAAACTATTCTCATGCAGATTCAGCCGGAAGTGGCGACGCGCAAAATTCTTCTCGTCGGCCATTCGCAAGGCACGCTTTATGCCAACTCCATATATAAATACCTCGTTGGCAACGGCGTGCCCGCAGAATCAATCGCGGTATATAATGTCGCGACGCCTGCTGATAAAGTCGCGGGCAGAGGCGCGTATCTTACTTCCTCAAACGATTCTCTAATTCGCAAATTGGCTGATATTGCTAAAAAATTGCGCACTCCTTCTCCTCTGTCCCCGAATATTGATATACCGATATTCCCGGGCGATACGGAAGGCGTTTATTCCGGGCATAATTTTATCCGCGCCTATCTTGCCGGCGCGTCTGATAAAATTGTGTCCGATGTCTCGCGCGAGCTTGATGGTCTTGCCGCAAAAACCAATACCGATGCCGAAACTTGTTTTAACGCCCCGCCTTCAACTATGGGTTACAAAATAGAAAAGGCGGTGTTTGCCGTTGCCGATCCGATCGCCGGCGGCGCGGTTTTGGCGGCTAGAACTTCCGTTAATGCGGAAAAGGCGTTGGCTGCAGCAATAGCAAACGGAGTTTTAGCGGCCGCGAAAGGAATCGGCAATACCGCAGCGGCTCTTCTTGCTTTTCGGCAGAGCGCGCAGCTACCAGCGCCGAGCGGCGCCAACTTGGCGGTTAAACCGCCAAGTGAGCTGCCTTCCTCCCCAACACTCGGTGTTGGAATTTCTTTAACACCGAGTGTTTTCCCAGAAAGCGGCGTTGAGGAAGGCGAGGGCGGTGGAGGCAATCAGCTTGTCGAAGCGCCAGCCGCCTTACCAACACCGAGTGTTGGTCAGACTGATGATCTGCCGGCTTTTTTACAGCTTAGCTTGGTAGGTGGCGGCTCGCCTGGATTTGGCGGGAGCTCGCCGTCGTCTTCAACATCCGATGTTACACCCACTCCTTACGAAGGAGGGGATGGGGGAGGTAATGGTGAGGAAGCCGAGCCGCCGGATGTTACTCCGCCGGATGCTCCGGCAATTATTTCTCCTTCGGAAGACGGTTTAGTTTTTATTTCAAGCAATATTGATTTTAGCGGGACGGCTGAATTCGACTCTGTAATTTCAAACAATTTTAACAACGCAACCACAACCGCGGGAGAAGACGGGGCGTGGCAGTTTACTTTTAGCAATTTGCTCCAAGGCGCAACCACTATTGAATTTTCAGCTCAAGATCAGGCTGGCAACCAATCTGCTTCTTCCGCAAGAACCATTTTTGTGGATTCTTTGGGGCCCGGAGCAACTCTTGTTATTGAAGAGTGCGAAGAAGGCGGCTCATCGCTTTCTCCGGATGGCTGTTTGTTGAGCGAAACCGGAGCAATTATGCTTAGCTGGTCAACGGATGCCGAGGATTTTGATTATTTTATTGTTGAATGCGAATCCGGCGGCGAAGAATGCGAAGATTTTGATTTTTCTGAAACTACAGATACGGGCGCTTCCTACGAATTGCCGTCAGCAAATACTTCATATGCTTTCACGGTCCGAGCCGTTGATCAAAATGGCAATATTGGAGACGCGGACTCAAAAACTTTGGAGGTTATATCTATGCCAGTTGTGATAAACGAAGTCGCTTGGGCGGGCACGGCAGCCGACTCTCACGACGAATTTATTGAACTTTATAACAGAACTTCTTATACGATCAATTTGGATGGATGGGCGCTTTACGCGCAAGATAGCGAAGAACCCTACATCAATCTTTCCGGAACTATTCAGCCAGCGTCCTATTTTTTACTTGAAAGAAAAGATAACGAGACCGTAAGCGATGTTGCCGCGGATTTAATTTATGGAAATGACGGATCTGATTGGGCGCTTAATAACACAGGCGAGGTTTTGGTTTTGTCACAAGATTCCACAACAATTGATCAAACGACTCTCTGTTCTGGAACTTGGTGTGGAGGGTCTGCCGGAGGATTGTATCCGAGCATGGAAAGAATTGATCCAGAAGTTGCAGGCACGGATACTGCGAATTGGGGCACCTCAAACGGAATTGTAAAAAATGGGATGGATGCCGCTGGCGTGGCGCTTACTGCGACGCCTCGAGCTAGAAATTCACTCCATTATTTAATCGCCCAGAGCACGACGCTTCCGGCAGACCGCACGCTTAAACAATCTTTCGGAACTTACATTATAAAAGAGAACGATACCTTCATTGTGCCGGTAGGAAAAACTTTAACAATTGAGCCGGGCGTGACTGTCAAGGTGGGCGGGAGCGCATCGTTGGAGGTGAACGGAACTTTGATAGCTGACGGCACTGCGGCGAATCATATTATTTTTACGAGCCTATCTGACCCGCCGACTTATTGGAAAAATATAAGAATTACTGCCGACTCGTCAAATTCCAGCGTCAGCTACGCGCAATTTAAATACGGCGGGCGATATTTCAGTAATACGCCGCTGGAGCAGCGCGCGGAGCTTTCAGTAATAAATAATTCAATCAATATTTCACATTCAACTTTTGAAAATTCTTACGGCGACGGCTTGCGGCTTACATTATCCAACTCAACAGTTTCAAACAATACTTTTTCCGTCGGCACGACGTCTTCAAGCAACGTCGGATTTGAAGCTTCCGATGGATCTCCAACAATTTCTCAAAATACTTTTTTGCAAAATTATCAGGGATTAAGGTTGAATACGGATACTTCGGCAAGCGTCCAGAGCAACACTTTCACGGACAACTTTGATTACGCGGTTTATGCTGTAAACGGCGCAAGCGAATTTTCGGGAAACTCCGGTTCCGGAAATGGAAACGGGAAAAACGGCATCGCTTTGGTTGGGACGATTTCCGCGGCGGGAGGCACAACTACGCTTTCAGCCAACCCGCTTTCTTATTTAATAGGAAGGTACCCGTCTGGCAACCCCAAAGTCGCAGCCGGGTCGGTTTTGGTAGTTGGCGCCGGAACGGTGTGGAAAGGCGAAGCCAACGATGCGCGTTTTGAAATTGATGGGACAATGAAATTAGAAGGCGCGAATAAAGACAGCATTTTATTTACTTCGCTTGCGGACTCCGCTCCGGGAGAATGGTATGGTATTACGCTTTCTTCAACTGGATATGTTTACGGAGGCGGGTTTACTTTGAGACATGGCGGTGGAGCGCCGTCGTGCTCCGGGTGCGCCGGGTTTTCGGTGATCGGCGGAAGGGTGAACTTGTCTGACGGGCGGATTCAAAACAATTACAAAGTCGGTATGCAGATTTATAACAGCGCGACTTCCACGCTTTCCAATTTTGAATTTTTGGATCACCAGACACCGGCTGGAAATTCCACCGCTTTGGTTTCCTCAAACTCAACATTGATTTTGGATAATTTGATTTTCTCCAACAACTTCGCCAACACCTCGCCGGAAGGACTTTATTAAGGTAAAATAAATCTATGCTTTTTCACGGCAATAACTTCCATTTTCTAAGGAATAGGGAGATAGATGTTCTTTATTTTACTATCGCGCTTCTTCTTTTCGGCGAGGGATTGATCTCCATATTTGTGCCGATTTATTTTTGGCAACTCGGATTTCCTCTTTGGAAAATAGTTTATTTTTACTTTTTGATTTCTTTGTCTTTTTTGATTTTGTCTTTTCTGATCATCCCATTTCTTAAAAAATTGTCAGATAAATCAATGATGTTTTTTTCGCTTCCATTTGTCGCGCTTTACTTTATCGGGCTCGGTTATTTACAAGATTACCCAGCCTTGTTTTATTTTCTTCCGCCGGTGCTTGCGATAAATATGATTTTGTTTAACGTGGGATATCACTTGAGTTTTTCGGGCGCCGCGGACGGCGAATATATTGGGAGGGAGCTTGGAATGCGGCACTTTGTGAGCGACATAGTAACTTTTTCAGCGCCGTTTTTGGGCGGACTTTTGATCGCGTTTTTTGGATTTAGGCAGGTTTTTTTAATCGCCTCCTTTTTTTTGTTATTAGCGATTCTCCCGCTTTTTTTCTTTCCGAGAAGGCGGATCAGCCCGGCGGTTTCCGCGCGCAAAATAATCGATCTTTTAAAAGACAAAAATTTGATGCCATTTACCATATCCGGAATTGGTTACGCAAATGAGAGAATGGTTGCGTTAATAGTCTGGCCGCTGTTTTTGTTTTTCAAAATCGGCGATATCAGAGAACTGGGCGGAGTGATTTCGCTTGGACTTTTTGCTTCAGCGATTGTTACGTTTTCTGCCGGATTTTTGGCAGATCATGGCAAAAGAAGGCGGCTGCTTAAATATTCAACATGGCTTTTTTCAGGCGTTTGGTTTTTGCGTCCTTTTGTAAACACCGTGGCGGTGGCAACATGGAGCAATATTGCCGGGCACGTTGCCAGCTCGTCGCTTTTGGTCGCTTGGGAAAGCCAGTATTACAAAATAGCGCGCGCGATGGGCGCCGGACCGCAAGCCGGAGGACTGTCCACTTTTATTTTAAGCAGGGAGGTTTTGTATCATATTTCGCGCGTTTTGTTTCTGCCGGTTCTTATGGCGTTGGGTTATTTGCTTCCTCAAAACCAATTTTTCTTTTCCGGTTTCATTATGGCCGCGCTCTTCGCTTTGCTTTTATTATTTTCAAATAGAGCGCATAATCTTTATTGATGGCTATGCCTAAAGATAATCCGCCAGCTGGCGGAGGAAAAATAGTTTTATCCCCGTCGGCGTTGAATCTTTTTTTGGAGTGCCCGAAATGTTTTTGGCTGGGAAAAAACAGGGGGATTCACCGGCCGGCGGGAGCGTTCCCGTCGCTTCCTGGCGGAATGGACTCGGTGCTTAAAAAATATTTTGATAAATTCCGTGCGCAAGGCGCGCTCCCGCCGGAAATTGAAGGACAAGTTGAAGGGAAACTTTTGGACGACCAAAAATTTTTGCGCGAGTGGCGGATAAATAGGAAAGGCATCCGTTGGTATGACGAAGAGCAGGAAGCGGAGTTGATGGGCGCGCTGGATGACTGCCTAGTCGTTGATGGTGAGCAAAGTCGAACCACGTATTATATTCCCGTCGACTATAAAACCCGCGGCTGGGCGGCAAAAGAAGATTCGCATTCTTATTATGTAAATCAATTAAATTGCTACACATTTTTGCTGGAGAAAAACGGGTTTCAAACAAAAAATTTCGCGTATTTGCTTTTTTACTCGCCACGCGAGGTTAACTCGGACTTGGGAACTAAGTTCCCAAGTGGGAACTTAGTTCCCGTTTTATTCAACGTTGAGCCGCGGCGCGTGGAAACAGATCCAGCCGAGGCATACAAGGTTTTCAAGGCTGCTGTCAAAACCCTCCGCGGCTCGCAACCCGCTACGCATTCCACTTGCCAATTCTGCAGTTGGGGAAACGACTTCTTGACCTTTGAATAATATGGGTGTATACTCTTCTTATTGTCTTTAGTAGGGAGGTCTGCCTACAAGAGCAAGTTTTATTAGGTTAGCTAAAAAGTTAGATGGCTAAAAAGCTATATGTAGGGAGTCTTTCCTACGACACAAACGACGAAAGCTTGAAAAATGCTTTCTCTAAGGCTGGCGCCGTAACATCGGCTACAGTGGTTGTTGACCGCATGTCCGGCCGCTCCAGAGGTTTCGGCTTTGTTGAGATGTCTTCCGACGAGGAAGCGGACAAAGCGATTGAGATGTGGAACGGCAAAGATCTTGATGGGCGGAGAGTCACTGTAAATGAAGCCCGGCCCATGACCGATCGTCCAGCAAGAGGAGGCGGTGGCGGCGGAGGTTTCAGAAATAGATACTAAGCATTACTTGGTATTTGTACTCACCCAGCACCATTTTTGTAAAATGGTGCTGGGTTTGATATTATGGAATTATGTGGAAATATTGGACTTGCGGCATTTTAGGCGTTTGGATCGTAATTATGCCCTATCTGGGTTTTCCGTGGGAAGTTCATAGGATTTTAATTGTGGTAACCGGAATTGTTATTGCAACGCTTTCTTTTTGGTTAGTTTCTGAAAAAAAAATTCAGGCGCGGCATAATAATGATGAGCCAAATGAGCCTGAAAAAACATTTTAAGCTGTTTGCAAGAACCGCACTTTATGCTGGCGGCGCGATTTTTTTGGTTGCCGGCTCATGGTCGTTTGTTAAAATTTATGGTCCAAGCGTTGCGTATGCGCCGGCCGAAGTGGTCATTTTTGAACCGCCGAAACCAAAACATGTTTTAACGCCGGATTCGGTTAAGGCGATTTATATGACAAGCTGGGTTGCCGGCACAAGAGAGTGGCGTGCAGACTTGGCAAATTTTATCAAAAAGACAGAGCTAAACAGCATTGTGATTGATGTCAAGGATTATACGGGCAGAATAGTTTTTAAAACAGGCGATAATTTTATAAAGAACACCGGATCGGAAGAAGTGCGCGTATCGGACATGCAGGATTTTATTGAATCTTTGCATGACGCCGGAATTTACGCGATCGCGCGCATTACTGTTTTTCAGGACCCGTTTTACGCAAAAAAGCATCCGGAGATTGCGGTGCAGAAAAAAAACGGCGCTTTATGGAAAGACAAAAAGGGGCTTTCCTATGTTGATCCGGCCTCTCGGGAGTTTTGGGATTATATTGTTCGCGTCGCGCGCGCTGCGGAACAAATTGGTTTTGATGAGTTGAATTTTGACTACATCCGTTTTCCATCGGACGGCAATATGTCCGATATCAAGTTTCCGGTTTCTATCACCAGAAACAAGGTGGAAGTTCTCTCCGAATTCTTCGCTTATCTTGATTCTCAACTCTCCGACCTTTCTGTGCCAATTTCCGCAGATGTGTTTGGGATGACAACTACAAATTACGACGATTTGAATATCGGACAGGTTTTGGAGGCCATCGCGCCGCATTTTGATTACATTGCCCCGATGGTTTACCCATCGCATTACCCGCCGACTTTTCGGGGTTATAAAAATCCGGCCGCGCACCCTTACGAAGTAGTGCATTACTCCATGTCAAAGGCGGTTGAGCGTTTATTGGCGGCGAGTACTACACCCGCGAAGCTCCGCCCATGGATTCAGGATTTTGATTTGGGAGCAACTTACGATGCCGCGAAAGTCCGCGCGCAGATTCAGGCAGTTTACGATTCAGGCTTAACTTCTTGGATGAGCTGGGACGCCGGAAATAAATATACTAGGGACGCTTATCAGGAGGAGTAAAATTGCAAACGCCTACTATTTTTCCACCTGCTTTAATTACAAATTTATTTTCCAAATAGGCGGGGCTTTTTAATTTAATTTTAATTTTTTGAATATTGTTCATTTTATCAAAACCAGTTAATGTGGAAATCGGATAGCTATTGACGCCGGATTCAAGGACAATACGCCGTCCGGGTTTTTCTATGAATATACAGGAAGATTCAAAATTTTTCGCCGGTTTTCTTAAAGCGCGAGTTTTATTTTTTGGCCTGCTGTTTGATTGAAAATTCTTTTCTATTGTTTTACTGAGAGTCGGACCCTTGAACCATTTCAACTTTGAATTCTTTTTAATAAGATTATTGCCGGTAAAAGTCGATACGGGAATAAAAATCATTTTATCTCGCCGATATTTAGAAAGAATGCGGGAGAAAATTTGGATAGCTTTATAATATGCTTTTTTAGAGAAATGGACCTTGTCGATCTTGTTCACAGCCACCATTATTTTCTCTATGCCTAAAAATTCGGCGATTTCCATATGCCGCAGTGTTTGCGGCGTGATCCCTTCGCTTATATCGATTACTGTAACTGCGAATCTAGCGTCAGAGGCGCCAGTAAGCATGTTTTTTATAAGCTCTTTATGCCCGGGCACATCAATAAATTCATATAACGTTTTGCCGAGCTTTACGATTGCGCGTGTGGTATCAAGGGTCATTTCGTTTTTGCGCTCGTATCGAAAAGAGTCTAAAAGGTGCGCCCACTCAAAACGTTTCCCAAGTCTCTTTGCTGTTTTTGCTGTTTCTGCAAGCCTGTCTTTTGGCATTGACTTTGTTTCATAAATTAGCCGGCCTATCAGCGTAGATTTGCCGTGGTCTTTTTCACCTAAAATTACAACAGGTATCATAAGATCACATGTAACCCAATGCACGGAGCCGCTCCATCACGGCTTGCTCTTCTTTATCCTGTGCTCTGCCCATGCGCTCGGAGAGGCGCGAGTGGCCGAGTTCTTTCAAAATCTCGTGAATTGTTCTTGCGCCAGATTTTACGGCTACCGTGCAGCGCGTGCATCCAAGGCTTCTGAATCGCTCCCCGTTCCTAGAAAAATAAAGAGGACTTATCGGAACGTCGTTTTTATAGATATATTGCCAGACGTCTATCTCCCTCCAGTGGAGTATTGGATGAATCCGGTGATGGTCGGCTTTTTCATCTATTGAATGATGCCCCCATATTTCCATTGGCTGGTTTTTGTAGTCCCATTTCCATTTTTTATCGCGCGGAGAAAACATCCGTTCTTTTGCGCGGATGCCGTGTTCGTCTCGCCGGATGCCCAAAATAAGCCCGTCAAATTTTTCTTTTTTCATAAGTTCCCGCAGGGCATCTGTTTTATTCGCCCCGCAACAGGAGATACTTGAAATTTTGTCATTTTTAATGATGCTTTTGGCGACCAAGATTTTCAAACTCCACGCATTTGCCAATTGGTTGCGCAGCGCATAAGTTTCCGGAAAATCTATGCCGTTATCGATGTGGATGACGGGGAAGGGTATGCGGTTAAAAAACGCCTCGCGGCAGAGAGCGAGCAAGGCGGTTGAATCTTTCCCGCCGGACCAAAGGACGGCTAAATTGTTGAATTTAGATTTCGCTTCACGCAGTATAAATATGGATTTTTCCGTCAACAAGTCTAAATAGCCGTTTTGCATATTATGTATTATACATTTTTTAATTTATAAAGTTTTTTATTCGTTGCACTGTTTTTTTGCCGGCAATATAAAAGATGGTGTGTGGTGGGCGCGGCAAGTTTTTTTTTGTAAGCTCCTCATTTAACTCAAAGTGCAGCCTTTCTACAAGCTGAGGTGATACATCGGACATATTTTCTTTTTCTTCGGGATCCAGCGCGACATTGTAAAGTTCGGTTTCGGGCGCGTTTTTTGATTTGCCGGCAGCGTGAAATATATACTTATAATGGCTTGTGCGCAGCGCCGATGAATAAGCGTATTCTGCGGGCGCTATAAGACCGAGGTTTTTTTCGCAGGCTTCCAACAAAGATTCGCCCTGAAACATATCCGGGATTTTGATTTGCAGAAAATCCAAAACAGTGGGCGCTATATCTATACTTCGCACGATTTGTTCCGTTACGCCGGATTTTTCCGATTTGGGCAGGCGAATCATTAGCGGAACGCGCAAAATTTCATCGTAAAATTTTTTATGATAAAGACCGCCGTGTTCCATAAATTCTTCTCCATGATCGGAAGTGAATACCACTACGGTTTTTTCCATCAATTTTTTTGCTTTAAGAAATGTAATAAGCCAACCTATAAATGAGTCCACGTAGTTGATTGAACTGTCGTATAAAGCTTTTAGACGTTCCACTTCCTTTTCATCGCTTTTGAGCTTCTTCATCAAGTTGTAGAAAGTGGTATTCAGCTTGCTTAATTCCTCAAAAGATCTTGGTATGGCTCCATTGTAATTTTTATCGTACATATCAATATACGGTTCCGGCGGCAGATAAGGCGAATGCGGCGCATATGTATGAAAAAAAACGAAAAATCTATCGGATTGCTTGCTTAAAATCCATTTAACAAGCGGGTGATTTTCTGGCCTGGAAAGAGGATGCGGAGTTGTACTATAAATATCAAAGCCCTTGCTAAACCCTATCTCCGGAAATAGCATGGCGTCTTCCGTGAAAGCGGCGGTTGCGTAGCCGGCATCTTTCATAATTTCCGCAAGCGTTTTGGCTTTTCTCTGAATTTGCCAAGCCCTGCCTTTTTGGGAAATATTTGCCATTACGCCGTGGAAGGTTGGGTAAAGCGAACTCATTATAGACATGAATGCGGGCGCTGTGCGCTGGGACTGGCTGAAACAATTTTTAAACAGCATGCTTTCTTGCGCCAATTTATCTATATTCGGCGAAGTATTTCTGTGGTAGCCATAGCAACTTAAATGATCTGCTCGAAGAGTGTCTATTCCTATTAGCACGAGGTTGTATTGGCCGGTCATTTTAATTTAAATTAAAATCGGTTTTTCTTTAAGAAGCCGTTTGGCGTTTTTCAAGTCTCTCGGAAAGTCTATTTCAATTGCTCCAAACGGCGCTATATTATGCGGCCAGATAGATTCTTTTTTAAGCGTTTTTTCAACTGCGCGCTCAAAATATTCGCTTGAAAATTTTTCCTGAAAGTTTTTTAAATTTGCTGCAACCGCGTGCCAGAATTTTGGAGAGAACTTATTTAGTCCCAAGGCTTCGCCGACGGATTCCGCGGGGAGCACGGACTTATTGATCTTGGATATTGAGCCGTATTTATTTATTTTTACCTTTATTTCTTCAGCTCCGCATCGTTTATATTCCGTTGCCATCAAACTTCTCTTGTTCGATAACATCTGCTTAAGTATTCTATAGTCAAAAATCAAATCCCCATTTATTTGAATTACGGTTTCGCCCCGCTTTACATATTTAGTAGCTAGAGCCAGAGAGTAAAAAGTATTGGTATTGTAAAATTTCGGGTTGTAAACAAATGCTACATTCAAATCCCGGTATTTTGCGGCGCACGCTTTAACTGCGTTTGCGGCATGGCCAACCACTATTACGATATCCTTGATGCCGCACCTCTTTAAGATATTTATCTGGCGTTCCAATATGGATGTTCCTTGAATTTTAATCAAGCACTTGTGTTTTGCGCCCCCGCTACACAACAATCTTGTCCCTACGCCAGCCGCCAATATTATTGCCCTTTTTTTAGTTTTTGGCATAATGTAATTTATATTAACCTTCCCGTAAAAAAAAACAATTATGAGAACGGACCTTGAATCAAGCCGCGCGAGTTATAGCGACAATTCTAACCCGAATGCTGAAATTGGGTTTGTTGTTTTTTACCCATTTCAATTTTATGTTTTTAAAAACGTTTATAAGCATTTGTCAAACAAAAGCGAATTTATAGTCGATCTGGGAGCGTTTTTCCCAGTGGAGCAGCCCGGGCGTTTGGTTGAAAGTATTATTAAACTCCTTCGGGAAAACGGCGTTTACTTTAGGGTTTTCAGGTATGATGATTATTTTTATCCTGCGCGCGGCGAAAAATTTTTTTCCAAGTACGCTGCTCTGGTTTCTTTATGGAAAAGAGGGTGCTTGAATTTTGAGTTTAATCAAGCGAAGAAAAAAATTCATCTTACTTATGGCGCAGGCAAAGACCTTATAACCTATGGTACCTGGAAACGATTTTTTGATTTAATTTTAGCCTACGGCGAGCGGGATCATAAATATTTTTCTATTTACACAAATTCCGAAATTGTTGGCAATCCAAAGTTTGATGATTGGTTTAACAACGAATTTGATGAAGAGTTTTTAAAAAAAATAAAAAGCGGGCTGGATAAGAATAAAAAAACCGTTCTCTATTTACCGACGCACAGTGACTTGTCTTCTATTGACGACCTTGCCGGCGAGCTTAAAAATGTTGCCAGAAATTATAATGTAATAACTAAATTACATTATTATACTGCGCATGAAGAAGCGGACAGGGTAGAAAAGCTAAGGCACAAAGAAATGGTTTTACTTGGAGATGACGCTGATCTTTTGCCGCTTTTTAAAATAACTGACGTCGTTTTAAGCGATAATTCCAGCGCTATATTTGATGCCATTTTAGCGGACAAACCTCTCATTCTTACCGACTTTTTGTCCGATGAATTTTTAGACGTTGACCATAAAAATTTAAAGCAATATCGGCGCGGAACGGCGGGAGCCCTTACTTATTCCGGAAGTATTGAGCAAAGAATTAAAAAAGAAAAAGCTGTTTTGACCATAAAGGCGGGCGCCGATCTCGGTGAGGCAATAAAAACGGCGCTTGAAGATTCCGATGTTTTTAAAAAGTCTCGAGAAAAAATTCGTAATGCAATTTTTGCGTTTCAAGACGGGCGCTGTGGGCAAAGGGCGGCAGACGCAATCAACGAATTTGTTTCACAAAAAGCGTTGCCTGAGCGCCCTCTTTTTTATTATCTTCTTAACCAGTATAAATCGGAAGCGCCTCCTGAACCAGACATATCCATAAAAAATTTAGAGAAAAATTTTTTATTCAGCGTTATTCTGCCGGTTTTCCCGCGCACAGACATTAATCATTTTAAAATATGCCTCCTTTCTTTGGTGAAGCAAAAATTTTCTTTGGGAGCCTTTGAAATCATTGTATTGAATATGGCTGGCGAAGAAATGACCCAGCTGGTCACGGATCATTTTAAAAACGACGCCAAAATGAACAGCATTAAATTGCTGTCAGTAAATGCTCCTGTTTCTGCTGCGTTTCCTGACGGCGTGCGCTTGGCTTTGAATAAGGCTGATGGCGGATACGTTGCTTTTGCGCTCCCTTCCTGCTTTTATCGTTCTGATTGGCTGGATAAACTAGGTTCGCAATATTTACACAATCAAGACATAACTGGCGTGGGGGGATATGTGACTGCTACGGAAAAAATCCTTAATGTTTTCTACGAATATTATTTATTGGATTTATTAAAGAAGCTGAATATAAAAACACGCGCCAATTTTAATAAAAATTCGATAAGTATCAAAAGCAGTTTTTTTTACCAAAATCCTGCTGGGTGCGGCTCAAATGTTTCATATAAAAAGAAATTTTTAGACAGCTTAGATTTTAGCTTATTCGCGCCGTTTCCGGAAATTTTTGAACAAGAACTCAAATATATCGCAATGTCGAATGGCAGAAAGATGAGCTTTATTTCTTATCCCGCTTATGAAATGGAGCGGATGAGTTTTTTGAGATTTTTGCAAAGAAATTTTATTGAGGGTATTGGATTTTGCATGCTTTATTTAAAAGACCCATCGCTTCAAAAATATTATAAGTATACACTGTTTTTTCCTCTGCGGCTGGTTGTAGGATTCATTTTAGACGACTTTAACAATTTCCGCCTCGCGCCGGTAATTTTTTTGGGTTCTGTATTCAGGTATTTCGGCAGAATCTGGGCGATTTTGAGCTATTTTTACTTTAAACTTTACCATTCCGGACATTAAACTTATCCACATCTCGGCACTATTTTTCCCCTGTGCCTATTGTATCATGGAATTATATGGTTTTAATGAAAAAAGCCGGAGTTAAAAGCTACCTGCTTTTGAGTATCTTGCTCGGTGGGCTTTTGTTTTTTGCGACTCGCGTTTTAAAAATAGAGACTAGGAATGACAAAGCAAATCTATCTTTAAGTTTAGGGAAAAGCATAGCCCAAGCAAGCCATAATCAGTGCAATTTACCGGGCGCCTATCAGAATACCGGTTCCTAATTATGTTGACGATGAATAATTTTGATTACCGCAGGGCATTGAAAATTACCTTTTTGGCCGTTTTTGTTTTGTTGTCTGTCGGTGGATACTCTGCTTTGGCTAAAGATACAAAAGATAAATCGGAATGTTTTGATTATTATCATTTTCAAAGCGTTGACATTGATCTTCACGCTTCCGGCGCGCATTATAAACCCGGGGACCAGGTTAAATTCGTGGGATTTTTGACAAACGAGAATAATTATCCTTTGGTAGGCGGGTCTTTGATTTTGCGGGTGAGTCGCCAAAACGCCGTTTCAAATATAGGCAACGATATTGTTGATGAGTGGGTCGCCAAAACAGATATTAACTTGGCGCCCTTGGAAAAACAGGCCGTAGAGGCTATTTACACTCTTCCTTCCGGAACCACGGCCGGAACTTATATATTGGCTTCATACTTTGTAACGCAGGAAAAGTTTAATATTTCCGGACTTTCATTTACGGATGATATTTATGGCGGATACGCCGTTTTTGACGTGGAAGGCTCAAAAGAAGCTTTTTTCCGATTTGACCGCGCCGGCGTGAAAGTAAACGGAAAAAGTTTCAATATTTTCGGTTTTACGGACAAGGTGTTTCCGGAGGATACGGAAAAACTATCAATAGGCGTTCCTTTAAAGAACGACGGCGCAAAAGCAATTTCGGCTAAAATTTCTTACAAACTTTATTATTGGGATAGCGCCGATGCAGATAATTTAATAGAATCGCGGGAAGAAAATATTGAGATTAAAAGCAAATCATCAAAGGAGCTCCTCTGGGATTTAAACGTCAAAGATTATCCGGTTTATTTTTTGAAGATCAAAGCGGTTGGAGACGGCCAGAACAGCGAAGTGCACATAAGATTGATCAAAAAAGGTTTTAGGCCAAGGCTCAATTTTGTGGGTCTAACAAAGTTTCCTCTAGACGGCGGAGGCGCCAAGGCTTTCTTGTGCTACCACAATGTGACGGATGGCAAGGGAGCGGCTAAAATCGAATTGACTTTAAAAAATGGAAAAGGAGAAGTTATTGCGACAAAATCAAAAATCGCGACCACCACCGCCAATATAAAACTTTTGAGCGACCGGATTGGCAAAAAACTCAATAAACTTACGCTCTCTGCTCAAATTTTAAATATGGATGGCGAAGTGCTGGACAAAGTTGACATCAAATACGATTGCTCTGCTTTCAGCAGATCGCTTTGTTCGCTATGGTTGAACAAGGGCGCTTATGTATATTTATGGTCCGGTATTGCATTACTGGCAGCTGCGGCTTTATTTTATATTTATCAGCGGTTTATCATAAAGAAAAAAGATGTTATCGTATAAAAATATAATTGGCAATCTGGTAATTTTCGGCGTCTTTTTGGTCGCTCTGTCTTTTTCAACAGATGTTACTTTTGATGGCATCGTATACGGCGCATCTACCCAAGGGTCACAATCCGTATCTCTAACGCACCAAACGGAGCAATGCATTTCCAAAAGCGGACAAGTCAGCGGTACTATATACGCCAGAGGAATTGATTGCTCCAATCCAGGCGACTATGATAGAAAAAGTACCGCGTTGACAACAGTCATTTATGACGGAGAAGTCAGAAAAGGCGGTATTTTAATTCAGAGCTCCGATGTGCTGAATGACGGGGACACGCTTACGGTTAAATTGATTGAAAACGCGTCTTATTTTGCCACCGGCGGCTCGTTTGATTCTCCCCCGGCTTTTTGGGTTGATGCTTTAAACTCGGGCGCGCATGCGACTTTTTACCATGATGTTTGCGTGCCGGGGTTTAATAGCGGTTATATAAATACTTATAAGCTATGGGAATCGCAGAAAGAATTTCCAGAAGAGAACAACGACGGTTTTTACTTTGTATTTATAAAAAAACCTTCCGTCGCTTTGCAGGCGAATGGGCTGAGTTGCGGCGCGCTAGTTGCTACTGAAATCGGCAGCGGAGTAAGAGAACTAAATACTATCTGTAATGTTAATTCTACTGGGCCGGTTGCTACTTTAGCTGCTATATTTGACGAAACCCATGTGTCAGACGCCGGTTTTTTGGCGCGCCCATTTATGGGTAAAAGCGCTGAGTGGCAAAAAAACGACCAGAAAGGAGCTGTGTATGATTTGCGCAATGCTGGTTCGCTTGCTTCCGCTCGACTTGATTGGTCTTTTGATGTGACTACTGCTTCAAACGAGCCTGATCTTGTTGTGTCATCTGGAAGCGTAACGTTTTCTCAGCCTACAAAGAAGTTTTCTCTTTTCAATATCGCCCATGCTTTGGTTGCCGGAAGCCCCGTGAATTTCACCGGCTTGGTAACTAACATCGGCGGTTCCGTGGCCGGCCCTTCCCAGACGCGTTTGCGGATTGACGTTGGCAACAATGGCTGGACCGTTGGCGAGCCGCAATTTACTGCTTCCACTGCCGCTATTGCTCCGGCAGGAGTGAAAGCGGAAACCTGGTCTGGAGTCTGGACCCCGACCTCTGGAACTCACAGTTTTGAGTTATGCGCGGATTCAAATAATCAGGTCACGGAATCCAACGAAGGAAACAATTGCGTTTCTCAAACTTTTACCGTGCCTCCTTTCGGAGGAGGTGCAGGAGTAAACTGTTTGATTAATCCCGGATGTCCGGGCGGAAGCGGATGCGCGAATCCTGCGCTGTGCCCGGTAGTTCCGGTTGCGCCTGTTGCCAGCCAATTAGGCTCCGATACCGGCTTTTTCTGCCCTTCCCACCAGGTTCAGCTCAGTTGGACTTATTCCGACCCAAATAATGACCCGCAATCATCTTTCCGGGCGCAGGTTGATGACAATGCAGGCTTTTCTTCAATGATTATGGATGTTTACAAAGACACTGCTGACAAACTCTATATCACTCCGGCTGACATTTTAGCTTTGGGAACCAAATATTATTTCAGAGTCGCCGTGAAAGATTCAACCGGAGCGTGGTCAAACTGGTCGCAAACAGCAGATTTCACAACGCCCGCGAATTGCGCGCCGACTCCGGATTTCCTCTTAAATTCTTCAGGCAATATCTCCGTAAATGTGACTGGCGCAGGATCGGCTGTAAGCAATGCTACAAAAATTACCGCCACTCCGCTCAACGGCTTTGCCAGCAGTATAGATTTGTCCGTTCAGTCTGTTTTACCGGCCTTGGCCGGCGCGACTTTCAGCTTTGTTGACCCTCCATCTCCGAATCAGCGCCTAACGCCGGCGGAATATAATTCAGGTTCCGTTTTCAAAGTTACCGTGCCGGGCACGACTGCTCCCGGAAACTATGCCATAACCATTCAAGGCCAGGGAGCCAGTCTTACAAAGATGGTTACTTTAATTCTTCAGGTTAAATCAGTAAGTCCGGAGTTTCAGGAGATTTAGATTCCTACCAATTACGCATTGCTACGAATTCATGAATATGCTAAAGTCCTAAGATATGGAGGACCATAAGTTTCTGATTCCATCTTCAATAATTTTAGCAGGGGTTATAATCGCGGCGGCGGTTTTATATGTGCGGATGCCTATTGTAGAGAAAGTAGCCGCCCCAGTAGGGGCGAGCCTCGCCCAACAAAATGTTGGGCGGGACGCCTTCAAAATCCGCTCGGACGATTTTGTTTTGGGCAATCCCACCGCCAAAGTTGTTTTAATTGAATACGGAGATTTTCAATGCCCTTTTTGCGGAAGGTTTTTTAAGACTACGGAGCAAGAGTTAAAAGAAACCTACATTAAAGAAGGCAAAGCCGCGTTGGTCTGGCGGGATTTTGCGTTTTTGGGAGAGGAATCTTTCAGAGCGGCGGAGGCAGCCAAATGCGCGGCGGAGCATGGCAAATTTTGGGAATACCACGACCACTTGTTTAATAACCAGAAAGGAGAAAACGAGGGGGCGTTTGCCGACGCAAATTTAAAAGGTTTTGCCAAAGCGCTTGGACTAAACGAATCGCAATTTAATTCCTGTTTTGATTCCGGAAAATACCGCAAAGCGGTTGAGGATGAGTCCGAAGAAGGCAGGCTTTTGGGAGTGAATGGAACTCCAGCGACTTTCGTGAACGGCAAACTTATCAGCGGCGCCCAACCGTTTTCTGTATTTGAGAAAGCGATTGAGGAAAAGCTTGAAAAATAATGGAACTAACAAAAAAAGAACGCCGTGCGCTCCGGCGAGAGGAGCAATTGAGAGAAATTGTCGGAGTCGCGCGCACGAGACGGCTTAAGGCTTTAGCGGTTTGGGCAGGCGCGGTTTTGCTCGTGGCGGGATTGATATACGGAATTTATTATTATTTATTTTTTTTACGAATCACTGCATTGGTTGATTTAGGCGAAACTTTTTCAATTGAGGGCACAAAACATGTCCCGGAAGGCACGAATGTTGAATACCATACCAACCCGCCGTCTTCCGGCGCGCATTATGGCAAAGCGGCTGACTGGGGGGTTTATGATGAGGAACTGCAGGATGAACAGATTGTGCACAACCTTGAACATGGTGGCGTATGGATTTCTTATAAACCATCCATCCAGCCAGTTGTCAAAGAAAAATTAACTAATCTTGTAAAAAATTACCGCAGTAAAGTGATTTTGACGCCCCGCGAGGCAAATGACAAAGATATCGCTGTTGTAAGCTGGGGCAGGATTTTTGAATTTGATGTCGCCACAGATGGATCATTTGATGAACATGTTGTTAAAAGTTATATTACTAATTATAAAAACACCGGTCCTGAACTGGTCCCGGATTAATCTTGAAACATGGAACATATGCTTTATGATGTTGTAATTATCGGTGGAGGCCCGGCTGGAGCTGCGGCGGCAATATATGCGGCGCGCAAACGACTCAAAACTTTGCTGCTTACCGAATCTTTCGGCGGGCAGTCTATTGTTTCCGATGATATTCAAAACTGGATAGGCGAGCCGCACATTTCCGGATTTGATCTCGCGCAAAAACTTGAAGCGCATGTGCGTACCTTCCACGACGTTGTAGAAATTAAAATGTCGGAGAAGGCCGTAGAAATTCGCAGTATTAAATGTGGTGAGGATAGGATTTGTGATTTTGAAATAAAAACCGACCAAGGCAATATCTATGAGGCAAAAACTCTGATTTTGACAATGGGCGCAAGGAGAAAAAAACTTAGCGTGCCCGGTGAAGATAAATTCGGAGGCAAGGGCGTTGCTTATTGTTCTACTTGCGACGCGCCGTTATTTTCCGGGAAGAAGGTCGCTGTAATCGGCGGGGGCAACGCCGGGTTGGAGGCCGTGGTGGACCTTTTTCCCTATGCTTCTGAAATCTACCTTTTGCATCGCGGCGATGCTTTAAAGGGCGATCCGGTAGAGCAGGAAGAAATTAAAAAAAATCCGAAATTAAAACAAATTATTTTAAACGCGGAGACCGTTGAGATTCTCGGAGACGGTGCCCGTCCGGCAGGCGGGTTCGTCTCAGGCATAAAATACAAGGATTTAAAAACCGGCGAAGAAAACACATTGTCTGTTGACGGGATTTTTGTGGAAATAGGTTCCCAACCAAATTCAGAAATAGTTAAGAATTTGGTGGATTTAGACCAATGGGGGCAGATAAAAATTGATCCGCGGCACGCCGCAACTTCGCACCCGGGGATTTTCGCGGCAGGCGACATTACTGACGACCCATACAAACAAAACAACATCTCTGCGGGAGACGCCGTAAAAGCCGCTCTTGCTGCATATAACTATTTACTCAAGCGCGAAAAACAACCTCCCGCCGCCGGTTAAATACCAACACTCGGTGTTGGTACAGTAGTTAGTCAAGCCTAATTTCTTTATCAAGTTCTTCTTTGAGCAATTTTGCTGCGCTTGTCTTAACGAAGTGATAATACTCGGATTTATTAGTAAATTGAGAAAGAATGACATCTTGTTCTAAGAGAGGTCCCCATCTATTGTGACTAATGTAATCAGAATAGCTTGACCACGGAAAGCGATGTTCGCGATTGTGCCAACCATCCATTTCTCTAGGATTGCGGTGAATATATGCGGATAGATACAATAGTTGTTTATTATCTTCAATACGTACTGCTTTAAACGGTCCCTGAAAGAGATGTCCGCTCTTTTCATATTTTGTGTTAGCATACTTAGTGAAAGAATTTAATACGCGTTGCATATATTGAGAGATGCCACCTTCTCGCGCTTCACGAAGCATCAAATGAAAATGATTTGGCATCAGCGCAAAACTTTCTAATGCAACATAACGATTGCTGGCTATTTCGGAAACTTCATCTGCGAATATATCCAACACTCGGTGTTGGTTTTTTATAAAATCAGCTACAGATTTGTTTATGCGTAATGGCGGCAGATCGCATTGGAAAAACAACAGAAGGAAAAGAAATCGCGCTCTATCGCCGTCATCCAAAAATATATTTTGCTTGTTATTGCCTCTATTAAAAATATGGTAATACTCGTTTTGCGCAAAGCTCATCTTTCTCATATCAGTTAATCTAGCAAATGGCATAATTTTTGTCCAACACTGAGTGTTGGTAAATTAGATTATGCACTTATTTTGTTTAATTTATTTGATATACTAGAAATATGGCAAAAATAGCAATTAACGGGTTTGGGAGAATCGGGAGGTCGTTCTTCAGGGCGGCGTATGGAATGCCAGATTTTGATATTATTGCGGCAAATGACTTGGCGGACGAGAAAACTCTTCGCTATTTGCTTAAATACGATTCGGTTTACGGGCGCTATTTAAAGGAGCCGCAAGGCGTTCAATTTTTTGCCGAAAAAGATCCGGCCAAACTTCCGTGGAAAAAATTAGGAATTGATATTGTTGTGGAATCTTCCGGGTTTTTTACCTCGTCCGAAAAAGCAAAAATTCATTTGGATGCCGGCGCGAAACGCGTGGTAATAACTGCCCCGGCCACTGGCGACGTTGTAACAGCGCTTGTTGGTGTAAACGACGATGAATTTGGCAAGAAGCATCCGCTAACCTGCAATGCTTCCTGTACGACAAATTCTGTTGCGCCGGTTATGAAAATCCTTTTGGAAAATTTTGGAATAAAAAAAGCCGCAATGACCACGATTCACGGCTATACTGCGACCCAAAAACTCGTGGACGGGCCGGATGTCAAAGATCCGCGAAGAGGACGGGCGGCCGCGCTAAATATTGTGCCATCCACAACCGGCGCGGCAGAAGCAGTGATCCAATCCATTCCAGAACTTGAGGGAAAATTTCAAGCAGAATCTATCCGCGTTCCGGTGATTACAGGCTCTATAAGTGTTACAACGGTATTGGTTGAGAAAAAAACGACGCGCGAGGCTGTAAATGAACTTTTCAAAAAAGAGGCGGCAAAGCCACGCTGGGCGCATGTTTTAAAAGTTACCGAGGATCCGATTGTTGTAACTGATGTGGTTGGAGAACCTTATGGTGCAATAATTGACGCAACGCTCACGCAAGTTTTAGGCGACGACCTCGTCAAAGTTTTTTCCTGGTACGACAACGAATCCGGCTACACCGCGACTTTGATTGAGCATGTGAGAAAAGTAACGGAAAATTTATGAAAATCTATATCGGGGCTGACCACGCAGGGTACGAGATGAAAGAGGTGTTGAAAAAATACCTTGCTGATTTGGGACACCAAGTTGAAGATAAGGGCGCTTTTAAATATGACCCGGAAGACGATTATCCGGATTTTGTCATTCCCACCGCGCAAGCGGTGGCGAATGATCCAAAAAATAGTCGCCACTCGACTCCACTCGGGGTACAGGGGATAATAATAGGCGGTTCCGGCCAAGGCGAGGCGATGTGCGCGAACCGCGTACGAGGCGTACGCTCTGCGGTATACTACGGAGGAAGTCTGGAAATTGTGGAATTGTCGCGCAAACATAATAACGCAAATATTTTGTCATTGGGCGCCCGTTTTATTGACGATGAACTTGCTAAAAAAGCCGTGAAGTTGTGGTTGGAGACCGGTTTTGATGGCGGCCGGCACGAACAACGCATTGCTAAGATGGACCAGTAGTCATATAATATTTTTGTGCCACGTTTTATTTTTGTAATTGGAGGCGTTATGTCCGGAATCGGCAAGGGTATTACTACCGCGTCTATTGCCAGGATTTTAAAGTCCAAAGGATTCCGCGCCACTTGCGTCAAAATCGACCCCTATCTCAATGTTGATGCAGGCACCATGAATCCCACCGAACACGGTGAGGTTTTTGTTACCGAAGACGGCAGGGAATGCGATCAGGATATCGGAAACTACGAGAGATTTTTGGATGAAAATATATTATCCATAAATTATATGACGAGCGGTTCGGTATATCTTTCAGTGATAGAGCGCGAGCGTGCTTTGGAGTACGGCGGGAAATGCGTGGAAACGGTGCCGCATATCCCTGAGGAGGTTATACGTCGTTTGTCGGCTGCGGCGAGGCGCACAAAAGCTGATTTTGTTTTAGTTGAAATAGGCGGGACTGTCGGCGAGTATCAAAATTTAGTATATTTGGAAGCCGCGCGTATGATGCACCTTAGAAATCCGCAAAACGTAATATTTGTTTTGGTAAGCTATCTGCCAGTCCCGAAGCAAATCGGGGAGATGAAGACAAAACCTACGCAGTACGCGGTTCATTCTTTAAACGCCGCCGGTATTCAGCCAGATTTCATTGTGGCCAGAAGTGAAATGCCGCTAGACGAACCAAGAAAAAAGAAGCTCTCCATTTTTTGCAACATTGGCCCCGGAGACATCATCTCCGCGCCGGATATTGACAATATCTATGAAGTTCCGATAAATTTCGAAAAGGATAAGTTTGGGCTCAAAATTTTGAACAAATTCGGCATCCGGGCGCGCAAACAAGATTTAGGGTCTTGGACGCGCATGGTGCGGAAATCCCGCCTTGCAAAAACAGATGTTGTAATAGGCATTGTCGGCAAATATTTTGGGAGCGGAAATTTTACGCTTACAGATTCTTATATCTCTGTAATCGAGGCAATCAAACACTCAGCGTGGAGTTGCGGAAGGCGGCCTAAAATTCTTTGGCTTGACGCTGAATCTTACGAAAAAAATATCAGGAACATGAAAAAAGAGCTTGCCCGGCTAGATGGCATTATTGTCCCGGGAGGATTTGGAAAGAGAGGGGCTGAGGGAAAAATCAAAGCAATAGAATACGCGCGCAAAAACAAAAAACCATATCTCGGCCTTTGCTACGGCATGCAGCTTGCCATTGTTGAATTTGCGCGCCATGTTGCCGGGCTTGCGGGCGCGCATACCACGGAAGTCAATCCTCGCACCAAGTACCCGGTTATAGATTTGATGTCGGAACAGAAAGAAAAAGTATTTGGTAAGCGGCTCGGCGGCACTATGCGTTTGGGGGCTTATGCGTGCAGACTTTCGGAAGGGACAAAAGCTAAATTTTCTTATGGCCTGCCTGCCGGCAAGGCAGGCGTGCGCACTGTTTATGAGAGGCATCGCCATCGCTATGAATTTAATTCATCTTTTAAAAAGGTATTGGAATCCAAGGGGCTTGTGGTATCAGGGGTAAATCCGGAAAGCAACCTTATTGAAATAATTGAGCTCCGCGACCATCCGTTTTTCATGGGTGCTCAATTTCATCCCGAATTTAAATCGCGCCCGCTTAACCCTCATCCGTTGTTTAGAGAATTTATAAGAGCGGCGATAAAAAATAAAAAAGGCGCAATAATAAAAAAATAATGACAGAAATAATCCCATCTATTAATGTTTTGGATTTCGCGGAGGCGAAGGCTAAAATAAAAGAAGTTGAGCCTTATGTAAAATGGGCGCATTTGGATGTTGCGGACGGGGTTTTTACGAAGCACGTGAGTTGGCATAACCCAGATGACTTATCGGCGCTCGAAACAAAATTAAATTTGGAAGTTCATTTGATGATTCAAAATCCGGAAAAGCAAATTGAAAAATGGCTGGCCACGCCGGCGCAAAGAATCATTTTTCACCAAGAAGCCACGAAATCACACCAATTTTTAATAGACAAAATACACGGATTAAAAAAAGAAGCAGGGGTCGCGATAAAGCCGGATACGCCGTGGCTCAAGCTGTTTCCATATCTGGGTAAAGTCGAGGTTCTACAGCTTTTGGCAGTATCCCCAGGACCATCTGGGCAGGAATTTAGCGAAGAGATTCTCCACAAAATCGGGCATATCCGCTCGCTCTGCAAAAGTTGTATAATAGAAGTTGACGGCGGAGTGAATAAGCGCGTTGCTGCCAGATGCATTAAAGAAGGGGCTAATATGCTTGTCGCCGGCAGTTATTTATTTAATTCAAAAAATATTAAGAAAGCTGTTTCCGAACTTAAAACTATTTAACTACTTAACCATTCAACCACCTAACTAATATATGCCACATCTGCACGAGGATAAAATAAAATTTTTGGAGGAACTTGAAATCATCAGCACAGATGTTAATATGAGAATATGACCAAATTAAGCGCGCGATTGCCGGTATCGGTTTTTAAAGAGGGTAAGCATTTTGTGGCCTATACCCAAGCTTTAGATTTGTCTACTTCGGGTAAGACCTATGAACAAGTTATGGCTCGTTTTAACGAAGCGGTAGACATATTTTTTGAAGAACTGGCCAAAAAAGGTACAACCGAGGAAGTGTTGCTGGGATTGGGTTGGGAAAAGGCGAAAAAACATTTAACCCCTCCCAGTTTGATTGCGCAAGAATCAAAACAAATAGAGTTTGCGGTAAGATAATAATCAATACCAGCGCTTAAGCCCATTAGCTGGAAACAATTCGAGAAATTTGTTTTGTACGTTGGTTGTTATTTTGAACGAAAGCGCGGAGACCATAGAGTTTATCAGCGAAGCGATTTAAAAAGGCCGGTAATTTTTCCAGAGGATACAGAAATACCGGTTTTTATTATCCGTAATAATTTGAGGACGCTGGATATAAATCATGATGAATATTTAAACATTCTTGATAAAATATAATTAATGCCCTATCTGCACGAATTAAAAATTAAGTTTTTGAAGGACAGGCGTGGGCAGGATACCCAGGATGAGATTTTTAGAAAAATGTCTGCGGACCAAAGGGTCGCCTTTGGTTCGCGGCTTTGGCATTTGGCAAAAGCATTAGACAGCAAAAAAATTGATTATGGAAATAATCGATCCACGCCATCTTCTCAAAAAAGTCGCAGAAATTCTTGAGGTTTTGAAAATTTATTTTCTTTCGCCAGAAGATTTAATTTTAAGCAAATTGTTGTGGTCTAAGGAGAGCGGCTCGGAACTTCAGTTGAGAGATGCGGAATCTATACTTAAATTCCAAAAAAAGTTAGACTTAAAGTATCTCCGCAAATGGGCGGCTACGCATTCCACCATTTCTAGTTTGGAAGCATTATTAAAAAAGCAACTAAAGAGTTAAAACAAGCATGAGCTTAGAACGCATTTTTGAAACAAAAAAAGACACTGAAAACGAGAGATGGCTGGAGGCGTCGGTCGATGAATGTGGAGGCGCAAGAGGGGGTGGTATAACCGTGCAAATTCATAAGCTGGAAAATTTTAATTTGCCTACAGAATTAAAGAAGCGCACCGGTTCATTTATAGAAATGGCTGGCCCTACAAAATATGGCTATGGTTTTTATGATTTTCAGATTGGCCAAGGTCCAAAACCGCTTGATTTGGCGAAAGAGGTCCCAAGGGACAGGTTTTACACCTCGAATATCTTTAAAGGATTGCCGCAATGGAGCGGGAGCGCGGGCGAATTTAAAGGATTTATAGACACCGTGGCTTTTCGGGCAGACGCTAGGGCATTACCCATCAAAACGGGGTCTATTGATGGAGTTTTTTGCTCATGTCTTGCCTCTGTTTCGCCGCGTGGGGCGGAGGATATAAGGCAACAAACGCCATCCGAAGCCGTTTCTGCTGATGTTGCGGCTGGCGGTAGGGAGGATGTAAAAATTTTGAGAAGAAGAGCCATAGAAGAAGTTTGGCGCGCACTGAAGCGGGGTGGTTTATTGATTTGGCAGGGTGGCCTAAAATCAGATTTAGAGTTTGGTAAACAAATTGGCTTTTCCGTTCCTCATTATGAGGAACAAGTTTTTCATGACGGACAAAAAACATACAAAATTGTTTTTTTAAAAAAGGTGTAGGTGCTATAATTTCTTTATGCCACACCTACACGAATCAAAAATTAAATTTTTGGAGGAGCAGGCGAATGCTGTGAGGCAGTCGATTATTGAGATGCTGGTGGAGGCGGGGAGCGGGCATACGGCTGGCCCATTGGGAATGGCTGATGTTTTTACCGCTTTTTATTTTCATATTTTAAACCATGACCCCAAAAATCCGTTTTGGGAGGAGCGCGATCGTCTAATACTTTCAAATGGACACATCTGCCCGGTGAGGTACGCCGCAATGGCGCACGCCGGCTATTTTCCGTTGGAAGAATTAAAAACCTTAAGAAAATTTGGGACGCGTCTTCAGGGGCATCCTCATCGTACTGCTTTGCCCGGAGTTGAAACGACATCTGGTCCACTGGGCTCCGGCCTTGGGCAGGCGGCCGGATATGCATATGGCGCAAAAATGGACCTGCCTGCCGGCAGGCAGGTGGCAAACAAGTTCTGGGTTTATTGCTTTATGTCGGACGGCGAACAGCAAGCCGGGAATACTTGGGAAGCCGCGATGTTCGCGGGAAAATACAAATTAAACAATCTCATTGGGCTTATTGACCGCAACAATATTCAGATTGACGGCATGACCGAGGATATTATGCCTTTGGAGCCATTACGCGCTAAATACGAAGCGTTCAACTGGCACGTTTTGGAAATTGACGGACATAATTTTGAAGAAATCGTAAACGCTGTTGAAGAGGCCAAGGCGATTTATGAAAAACCAACTGTGATAATTTCGCACAATATCCCCGGGAAAGGAATTAAAGAAATAGAGTTTGATTACAAATGGCACGGCATTACGCCAAACAAAGAACAAGCCGCGAAGTTTTTAGCGGAACTTCGCACATTAGGCGGAAAAATAAAATCAGAACACGAATAATATGCCAATAAATCCGAAAGTAAAATTAGTTGAGAATGTTTTAGAGAAAGCTAGGCTTGAGCAGCTGCCGACCAGAAAGGGTTACGGCGAGGGGCTTTTGGCGGCTGGCGATGAGAATGAAAAAGTTGTCGCGCTCTGCGCGGATCTTACTGAATCAACCCAGATGCATTTGTTCGCCAAAAAATTTCCGAACCGGTTTATTGAAATGGGAGTTGCCGAGCAAAACTTGGCGACCGTTGCGGCGGGGCTGGCGAACTACGGCAAGATTCCGTTTATATCTTCTTACGCGATGTTTTCTCCGGGGAGAAACTGGGAGCAGATAAGGACTACGATTTGTTATAATGAAGTGCCAGTAAAAATCGCAGGCTCGCACGCCGGAGTGTCGGTGGGGCCAGACGGCGCTACACATCAGGCTATTGAAGATATCGCGATTATGCGGCCGATTCCTAATATGACGGTTATTAATCCGTGCGACGCGCACGAAGCAAAAAAAGCCACAATGGCGGCGGTTGGCGTGAATGGGCCGGTTTATCTTCGTTTCGCACGCGAAAAAACTCCCATTTTTACGACTCTGGATACGCCGTTTGAGGTCGGAAGAGCGGAAGTTTTTTTTGATCCGAACTTAGAGGTCCGACCTCCATTAGGAGGTCGGACCTCTCTTCTTGACGTCGCGATCATTGCCTGCGGTCCATTGGTGCATAACGCCATTTTGGCTGCAGCCGATTTAGAAAAAGAAGGGTTGCGAGTCCGTGTAATAAATAACCACACCATAAAACCCATGGACGAAAAAACTATTATAGAAGCAGCCAAAGACGCAGGCGCAGTTGTGACGGTTGAAGAGCATCAGGTCCAAGGCGGAATGGGCTCGGCGGTGGCGGAAGTTCTAGCAAAAAATTATCCTGTTCCGATGGAATTTGTAGGAGTCCAAAACCGCTTCGGTGAGTCAGGCGCTCCAAACGAACTTGTTGAACACTTCGGCATGGGAGTTTCGCATATTAAAGCTGCGGTTAAAAAAGTTTTAACAAGAAAAAAATAAGGTGAAGCAATATGATTTAATAGCGATAGGGGATTCTACGACCGACGCGTTTATAAAATTAAAAGACGCATCTGTCCATTGCAATATTGACCATGAAAAATGCGAAATTTGCCTGCGTTTTAAAGATAAAATTCCCTACGAAGAAGTTTATGTCGTGCCAGCGGTTGGCAACGCAGCCAATGCTTCTGTCGCGGCCGCTCGCTTGGGGTTGCAAAGCGCGCTAATTTCCAACGTTGGAGATGATTATTTTGGCAAAGAAGCCATTGGAGCGTTAAAAAATGAAAGCGTTGGCATTGAGTTTATGACAATAAACGACAATAAAAAAACCAACTATCACTACGTTTTATGGTACGAGGACGATCGGACAATTTTGATCAAACATCAAGAATATGATTATAAACTTCCGTATTTCAACGACCCAAAATGGGTTTATTTTTCTTCATTGGGTGAAAATTCCCTGCCGTTTCATGAGGTTTTTGAAAAATATATGTTAGAGCATCCTAATATAAAATTGGCTTTTCAACCCGGGACTTATCAGATGAAATTCGGGAGAAAAAAACTGGCCGGAATTTATAGGCGCGCGGATGTTTTTATTTCAAATAAAGAGGAGGCGCAAAGGATTTTGGAAGTCAGCGAACCAGACGTTAAAAAATTAATGAAGGGCATGACGGAGCTTGGCCCAAAAGTTGTTGTGGTTACTGATGGCACAAAAGGCGCTTACGCTTATGATGGAACATCGGCTTGGTTTATGCCGCCGTATCCGGACAACAAGCCGCCGTTGGAGCGCACGGGAGCGGGGGACGCATTTTCTTCAACTTTTGTCGCGGCGCTTTGTTTGGGGCTTTCCGTGCAAGACGCTCTTCGCTGGGCGCCGATAAACTCCATGTCTGTTGTGCAATATGTCGGCGCGCGCGAAGGTTTGCTTACCCGCTATAAATTAGAAAAATATCTTTCCGAAGCCCCGGCCAATTATATTCCAAAACTGATATGATCCCGTTAGAAATCAAAGATTATTTAAATAAGGCGCTAAAAGAAGGTTGGGCGTTGCCGCACTTTAATGTTTCGGATGCGGTTACTTTGCGCGGGATTTGCGAAACGGCCAAAGAATTAAAATCGCCGCTCATGATCGGCACTTCCGAGGGTGAAAGAAATTTTATCGGGCTTCGTCAGGCTGTTGCGATGGCGCGCGCGTATCACGAGGAGTACAATCTCTCAATATTTTTAAATGCTGATCATCACAGAAGCGTAAGCGCCGCGCAAGAAGCGATTAATGCGGGATATGATTCAGTTCACATAGATTTGTCCGCGGCGCAATTGGAGGAAAACATAAAAAGCACCAAAGAAGTTGTGGAATACGCGCGCCAAATGTCTAATGTCAAAGGTCAAATGTCAAAAATTAGCGTGGAAGGCGAGGTGGGTTATTTGGTCACGGAATCTTCAAAAATTTATAAAGAAGTTATTGAGATTCCGCCGGAGAGTTTGACGAGGCCGGAAGAAGCCGCGCGGTTTGTGAAAGAAACCGGCGTGAATAGATTTGCGCCAGCGGTAGGAAATTTGCATGGCATCTCCGCAAACGCGCCTAAGCTTGATTTTGAAAGAATTAAAGCAATTAGAAAAGCGATTGGAAATGAGGTCGCGCTAGTTCTTCACGGCGGCTCCGGCATTCCGGATGACCAAATCCGCGAAGCCATAAAATGCGGAATAAACAACGTACACATAAACACGGAGCTCCGTGTGGCTTACGCCGAAGCCCTGCGTAAATTTTTAGCGGAGCATCCTGATGAAACAACTCCTTACAAATTTTTCGCGTCGGTTATAGAGGCTGTAAGACAAAAAACCGCCGAGAAGATTATTCTCTTCGGCAGCGTGCATAGGATTTAGACTTTTCTCTTCTTTCTAAGGTAGTTGACCAACTTTACGCGATCGCGTAAAGTTGGGATAATGGCTAAATATTTTTATAGCACAGCGAAACAGCGGATTTTACTGCTTTTAGCCGCGGGTCTAACGTTGGGATTATCTACATCTCCGCGAACGCACGCAAAAGTGTGGAAGGCGTTGCCTAAGGCATGGAAGGCGATAGGCAGGAGAACATTGCGCAGAATTGTAAACGAATTTAAATACAAACGACTGGTTGATTTCAAAGAGGAGCGCGATGGCACAATAACAGTAACTTTAACTAAGTTGGGGAAACATCACGCTTTGAGATACGATCCGGAGAATATAAAAATCTCAATACCAAGCAAGTGGGATAAAATTTGGAGGATTGCGACTTTCGATGTCCCGGAGAAAAAAAAGAAAGCGAGAGATGCTCTTAGATGGGAACTCAAAAAACTAGGGTTTTTTGAGCTTCAAAAAAGCGTTTGGGTTTTTCCATACGAATGCGGCGACGCTATTGATTTTTTGGTTGAGCTTTTCGAAATTCGCAATTGTGTCCGTTTGCTTGAAGTTGCGAAGATTTCCAACGATGCCGATCTGCGCCTGTATTTTAATTTGTAATTATAAAAACTACCACTTACCCGACTTTTCGCGGTCGCGAAAAGTTGGGCTTTTGCGAGTATTGATGAGTATTAAAAACAAAAAGCCGCCGAGAAGACTTGCCACGTACCTAATTTATTATGGTGCGGTGGTTAAGCTTTTCGGCAGCATGAATAGGAGTTAGCGCTTGTTTTGGTGCGCGAGGCAGCTTTGATAAAGCAACGAATACATTATTGAACGCATGGTCGGAGTATTACTTGATCGATCCCATTCAACAGGTTTCTTTGCTTCATCAAATGCTTTCTGATAATACTGCTCGCAGTTTTCTTTCGGCGCGGTGGCCGCTTGGGCTTCTTGGGTGTGTAATCTGTAAGCGCTGGAACCTACCAGTGCGACCATTATGAGCATGCCAATACCAGCCAGTATTTTTTCTGCCATGTTTTCCACCCTCCTTCTGCCGCAAGCCTAGCAAACATGCTATAATAAGTCAATGGCTAAGGTATTTGTTACTAGGAAAATCCCGGAGGCTGGGATTACAAAGCTCAAAAACGCCGGCTATGAGGTGGAAGTAAATCCGGAGGATAGAGTATTAAGCAAGGATGAGCTTGTTAAGCAAATTAAGCAAGTTAAGCCGGATGCGGTTTTGGCGCTTTTGACGGATAAAATAGATGCAGAAGTGTTATCGGTGGCAAAGGATTCAGGAGTGCGTATTTTCGCCAATATGGCGGTGGGGTTTGATAATGTGGATTTGGAAGCTGCGAAAAAAGCTGGGATTATGGTTGCAAATACTCCGGGAGTTTTGACGGATACTGTTGCCGAGCATACTTTCGCGCTGATGCTAGCGATCGCGCACCGAATTTCCGAAGCAGATCGTTTCGCGCGCGCCGGAAAATATCATGGATGGGAACCGATGATGCTTTTGGGGACGGATCTTTCTTACAAAACCGTCGGGATTTTGGGTTTGGGGAGAATCGGTTCCAGAGTAGCTCACCACGCGGCGAAAGGATTTAATGCCCATGTGATTTATTATGATGTCAAAAGAAATTTGGATTTTGAGGCCGAATTTTTAGCGGAGTTCCGGCCGACAGTTGAAGAGGTCCTGCGTGAAGCCGATTTCGTTTCCATTCACGTTCCGCTTTTGCCAACAACGCATCATTTGATAAATGCCGAGCGTTTGCGGATGATGAAGCCGACTGCTTATTTAATAAATACTTCGCGCGGGCCGGTAATTGATGAAAAAGCGCTTGCCCTGAGCTTATCGAAGGGCTGGATCAGGGGCGCGGCAATTGATGTTTTTGAAAATGAACCAAAAATCGAACCGGAGCTTTTGAAATTAGACAATATAATTTTAACTCCTCACATTGCTTCTGCCACCGAAGAAACCCGCGCCAAAATGGCGGAGCTCGCCGCCGAAAACATCATAGCTGCTCTCTCCGGCAAAGAACCTCCGAATCTTGTAAAATAGCCGGTTTTAGGCTAATATGTCATTATGCAGTCAATAATCGCTGAAAAGCGGGATATTTTGGGTAAAAAAGTAAAAACCTTGCGCAGCAAGGGCTTTTTGCCTGCCGTAGTATACGGAGGTGGGAAAGACGCCGAGCCTATTGCTGTCAAAGAAGTGGATTTCATGAAGCTTTGGAAATCTGTTGGAGAATCAACGGTTGTTGAGTTAGATATCGGCGACAAAAAGAAAAATGTTTTAATACACGAAGTTGACCTTGATCCGATAAAAGACAAGCCGATCCATGTTGATTTTTACGCCGTTGATATGACCAAAAAAATTCATGTTGACGTCGCGTTGGAATTTATTGGCGAGTCTGAAGCGGTTAAAACAGGCGGGATTTTGGTAAAAGTTCTTCATTCTTTAAAAGTTGAAGCTTTGCCGAAGGATTTGCCGCATTCAATGGCCGTAGATATATCCGCGCTCAAAAATATTGGCGATGCAATTTTAATAAAAGATATTAATATTCCTGCGAATGTTGTGGTTTTGGATAACCCGGAAGAAACCATCGCGTTGGTTGAAGAGCCTCGCAAGGCAGAAGAAGTAAAAGCCGCGGAAGCAGAAGCGCCGTCTCTGGAGTCTATTGAAGTGGTTAGTAAGAAGCCGAAAGCGGAAGGAGAAGAGGTGGCGATTGAAGAGTCACCGAAAAAAGAAAAAAAGGGGTAACCCAGCCGTCAACAACGATGCCAATTTTCGCAATAAATTTGAGTTCGATAATAATTTCGCTAACGCTAAGCGCACCAGCTGTTTTTGCAGAAGTCGATCCTTCTTTGGTTGGCTCTCGCCGCGCGGAATTGGAAGCGCAACTAAAGACATACGAGACTCAAATTGATCAGTATCAAAATCTTATTTTAGAAAAACAAAAAGAAGCAGATTCTTTAAAGCGCGAAACTGATATATTAAACGCGGAAATTTCCAAGGCAAAGTTGGAGATTAAAGCAAGGACTTTGAATATACAAAAACTGAATTCCGAAATAGTTCAAAAATCGAAAAATATAGATGTTCTGGCTTCGGATATCACCGACACCAAAAAAACACTTACGGAATTTCTGCGCAAAGTACGGCAGAATGACGATTCCTCAATTTTGGAGCTCGCCATTATTTACGGCAACGTTTCCACATTCTTTAATGAGCTTCAGTCGATCGACAATCTCCAAGCTTCTCTGCAGGAGGCGGTAGCTAAATTAAGTAATTTGAAAATAGCAGAAGAAAATGCCAGAAACGAGCTTGAAGAGAGCAGACAAGAAGAGACGGAGCTTAGGGCTTTGCAGGAACTGCAGAAAAAGTTTTTGGAGGGCAGAGAGCGCGAAAAACAAAAATTAATCAAAGAAACAAAAGGCAAAGAATCTGAATACCAAAAAATTCTCAAAGATAAGCAAAAAAACGCCGCGAGCATCAGAAGCCAGCTTTTTCTTTTGATTGGGTCGCCGTCTATCCCGTTTGAAAAAGCTTTGGAATACGCGAATTTTGCGGAAAAAGCCACAGGAGTGCGGCCGGCGTTTCTTTTAGGACTGATTACTGAGGAATCAAATCTTGGGCAAAACGTCGGTAAGGGAAATTGGAAAGTAGATTTATCGCACCCAAGATGCGCCAAGCAAAGAACGGCTTTTTTGCGAATCACTTCGGAGTTGGGGTTGGATCCGGACCTAATGCCGGTTTCCAAAAAAGCGTGGTACGGCTATTGCGGCGGGGCGATGGGCCCGGCGCAGTTTATGCCGATGACATGGTGGAATCCGGCAACGAATACTGGCTATAAGAACCTCGTTGCAAAGTACACCGATCATAATCCTCCCTCGCCTTGGGATCCCAAAGACGCGTTTGTCGCGGCGGCGCTTTTGTTAAAGGACAACGGCGCTAAAGCCGGAAATTACAACGCTGAATGGACTGCGGCAATGAAATACCTAGCCGGAAGCAACTGGAATAAAAAAGCCTATCGTTTCTATGGCGACGACGTCATGGCAATCGCCACAAAATACCAGGAGCAGATTGATTTATTGCAGGGCCTAGCGCAGAGATGAATAAAGCTCAATGGTGTGGCGGGCGTTTGGTTCAATGTCCAATTCTTTAAGAGCAACACGCGCCGGAACCCACAAATAATCCTGTGCTTCCTCGTTTAAGCGCACGCGTTTTCGGTCGACTTCGGCGATTTTATCCACAAAAATATGCTGAATTCCTGAAAGGTAATACCCGGAGTTTTTAATTTGATCAAATGTGCATATATGTTCTCCGATTCCGGAATCCAATCTGGTTTCTTCTAGGATTTCTCTTTTCAACCCTTCGTCTAATTTTTCATTTCTGCGCACCTTGCCGCCGATTATTGAGTATCTCCCGCCCCACTTATGGGTTTTTACAAGTAAAATCTCCTTTTCTTTATTGGGTGTTGGAGGTTCGTATTCGATAATTCCGCCAACCGCCACGACGGAGCCCGGCACCATCAAATCTTCCCAGAGTTTGTGAATCGCTTTTTCGTTTTTCTTGATTTGCGGTTCTGGCAATTTGCCTTCTTTTAAAATATATTCAACCAAAACTTCTGGTTTCCAAACCGAGCTTTTATGCAAATATGCAGGATGATCGTCTAGCTTGTTTGAAAAGAAACATTTAATGTTTGAAATTTGCGCTACGCCCAACTCATAGGAAGCGCTTTTTCCTATATAGCCGTCTGGATTTACAAAATAGCTAAAACCATTTTCGCCTAGACGCCTGAGATTATGGAGGTAAAGAAGCTCAACCATCCGCTGGTCTTTGGCTTCGTCGCTTTCAAGGATGGCAACCCCGCCTTCAAATGTTTTGATTTCAGACATGGCTGGAGCCAAAACCTCAATTCCGGCATCAGCAAAAAGCCGATGGGTCTTTTTTATTTCCTCAAAATGTTTCCGGAAACTGCCATGCAATACTGCGCGAAATTTCATGCCTTAAAATTATCACGCCCTTCTAAGCTCGTCAACAAAAAACCGCTGAGTGAAGCAGCGGCTTTAGCAAGACAGATATATATTTTTTTATGAGTACAACCGCAAGATATCTTGAAGGCGCAGTTCTATAGCCCTTAATTCTTCTTCTTTGGTTAACTTTGTGCGAAGCAAATTTTCGATTTGCTGTAAGTGTTTTTCTTCTGCTGATTCCTTGGTTTCCTTGAGAAAATCATATCCGATGCATGACTTCAATTTAGCTAAAAAATCTAAAGTTGCATTTAAATCAACCAGTTCTTTTTCACAATCCACCTTTTGGCTTAAAAGCGTTTTTATTACCCGCACATATTCTATTTTCACTGTAGCCCCGCCTTTCTACATGTAGCTTATAATGTTTTTCCAAACTCGTCAACAATTTGGTCAAGATTACCTGCTATTATGTTTTTGATGTTGTGCCAGTTGTTACTATCAATATTGACCTATCGGTCTAGGTTGATAAGATGTAGCTAATATGCCTAGACACAAACCGATTCTGTTTAAGGAACCAACCGGACTCCAAGCCAATATAAAAAAACGCATTGAAACTTATGTAAAGCGTCATCCTGTAGCTGTTTCTGCGGCTAAGGTTGTTTTGGCTTTAGCGGCCGTTGGCGGCATTCTTACTTTGGCAACAGCAGTGCCAGGACTTATGGGCGGTTTAAATAAAGCGCGAATTTCAGAAAAACGAGATAAGCGGGAACGCTACAATAGGCTCTGGCAAAATTTCTATCGTCTTAAGAAAGAACGCGCCTTGGAGTATGTTGGTGAAAAAGACGGAGCCCTGCTTTATAAATTAACAGAACAGGGGAGAACAAAATTGCGTGGCTTTTTACTGGAAACATTGGAAGTCTCCACGCCCATTAAATGGGATGGTTATTGGCGCGTGGTTGTTTTTGATATACCGGAAAAGCAAAAATCGGCGCGCAGAGCCATTCAGCGAAAGATGGCGGAATTGGGTTTTTATCCTCTTCAAAAAAGCGTATGGGTGCATCCTTTTTATTGCGAAGTAGAAATTGAATTTTTAAAAGAATTGTTTGAAGTGAAGCCTCATGTTCACATTTTACTGGTGCCGCAAATGCCTGACGGCAAAGCTCTATATTTTTTCCGCAATCAGTTAAAAGAAGTGATATAAGCTAATGTTTGTTAAGCGGTTAGTATTGTATCATTATTAACCTATCGGTCAAAATTGATAGAATAGAAATAGCACAGAATTGATAAAATAAAACCCGCCGCGGTTAGGCAGGCAGGTAAACTTAATCGTTTTTTGGTCTTGTGACGCTTTGATTTTTGCAGGTACAAGGGCTGTTATGACACACAAAACAGTTGGGATATGGCCATTCAGTTTTTATCATCTCAATCCTCCTTTATTGTCTAGAATTAGTTTATCATCCCTTTCTAAACTCGTCAACAATGTGGTCAAGGTTGCCGGACATTATGTTTTGGATGTTATGCCAGCTTTTGTTGATGCGGTGGTCGGTGACGCGGTCCTGGAGGAAGTTGTATGTGCGGATTTTCTCGCTTCTGTCGGCGGTGCCTATTTGTTCTTTGCGCTCTTTTCTTAGCGCCTCTTCCTCTTTCCTTAATTTTTCGTCGAGCAATTTTGAACGCAAAATTTCCATGGCGCGTTCGCGGTTGGCTTGCTGGGATCGCTCTGTGCGCGAAGAAATTACAAGCCCCGTCGGCTTATACAGAAGCCTTACGGCCGTTTCAACTTTATTTACGTTCTGTCCGCCCGGCCCGCCCGCGCGCGAGAAGCTGATTTCGAGATCAGAGTCTTTAATTTCTATTTCTTTTTCTTCCGCGACAGGAAGCACGGCTACTGAAGCGGTAGAGGTGTGAATGCGACCGGATTTTTCCGTGGCCGGAACGCGCTGAATGCGGTGCACCCCCGATTCATATTTCAAAGCGTCATAAACACTTTTTCCTCGCAGCTCCGCGACGATTTCTTTGTATCCTCCTAAATCGTTTTTTGATTCGTCTAAAACCATAAACGCCCAGTTCTGTTTTGCGGAGTAAGCCTGATACATTCTGAATAAATCTGCCGCAAAAAGCGCGGCTTCGTCTCCTCCTGCGCCGGCGCGTATTTCTAAAATAGCTTTGTTTCTCTCGCTGTCCGCGGACGGATTCAAAATTAATTTAAATTTTTCTTCAATAGATTTTTTCCGCGCCTCGTCTGCTTTTTTGTATTCTTCGGCAAGCGTTTTTATTTTTGAGAGCTCTCCGAATCTCACTATTTTTTCTCTTGGCCATTTAAAGCTTTCGGCGACTTCCATTTCAAATGAGTCATATTCTCGAATGGCTTCATCGAGTTTTTTTTGCAGTTCGGGGTTCATTGGTTACTTTTTAGATTTTTTCGGCGCCCTTTTAGCCGCCCGCATTTTAAACTTTTCTACGCGTCCTGCCGCGTCCACTATTTTTTCTTTGCCTGTGTAATACGGGTGGCAGTTTGAGCAAATTTCCACCGCCATTTTTTCTTTGGTCGAACCAACATGCAATTGCGCTCCGCAGGCGCATTTTGTTACAGCCTTTTGATAAGCCGGATGAATACCTTGTTTCATAGAGTGTATAATACACTATTCCAATTTTTTTGCAAAGGTGGTATACTCGGTTTTATATGAATATTGATGAACTTTTTGAGGCCGGAGCGCACATTGGTTACGCTAAAACCCGCAGGCATCCGGAGATGCGAACCTATGTATTTGGCGCGCGAAATAATGTTGAAATTTTCGATCTTTCTAAAACCCTCGCTAAAATAAAAGAGGCCGAAGAATTTATTAAAAAAACCGGCGAAGAAGGAAAAACCATCCTCTGGGTTGGCACAAAGCCGTCCGCAAAAAAACATATTGAGGAGGCAGGCGTCAAAACGGGCGCGCCGTATGTCGTTGGGAGATGGCTGGGAGGGACTCTAACCAATTTCAAGGTTTTAGAAAGCCGCCTGTCTTATTGGGCTCGTTTAGAAGATGAAGAAACATCCGGCGAATTTGAAAAATATTCCAAAAAGGAAAAATTGATCAAGAGGCGCGAACTTGAAAAGCTTGCGAGAATGTTTGGCGGACTTCGCAATTTGAAAACTACGCCGGGGGTTTTGATTATTGTTGACTCCGGCGAAGAGCGCACGGCTCTTGCCGAAGCTTTCAAGAAAAGTATTCCGGTGGTGGCGCTGCTTAATGTTGATTGCGACCCAAAGGGTATTGACTACCCAATCCCGATGAACGACAATTCCTCCGCGGCAATTTCATTGGTGTTGGTGAGTCTGGCTGCGGCGTACGAAACTGGGAAAAAGGTCCGCCAGAGTGTATAATTAAAATTATGGCAGTCTCAAACGATTTAGTTAAACATCTCCGCCAGCTTACTGGATCTTCAGTAATGCACTGTAAAAAAGCCTTGGAGGAAGTCGGCGGAAATGTAGAAATGGCGCTTGCGTTTCTTAAAAAATCTTCGGAGGCGCTGGCCTCGAAAAAAAAAGGGCGCAGCACAGGTTCCGGGCTGATTGAATCTTACATACATGGCGGCGGGAAGGTCGGAGTTCTTTTGGAGCTCCGGTGCGAAACGGATTTTGTTGCAAGAAATGCTGAATTTAAAGCTTTAGCTCACGATCTTGCTCTTCATATTGTCGGCATGAACCCGGCGTATGTAAATAGAGACGCTGTCCCAGAAGAAGCGAAAGAGGAGGCGAAACGGCTTTTTATGGCCGAGGCGGAGAATTTGGGAAAAACGCGGGAGATGACGGAGCGCATTGTCCAAGGAAAACTCGAAGCTCATTTTAAAGACGTTTCGCTCATATCGCAGCCATACGTTAAGGACCAAACGATTACGGTAGAGGAATTGTTGAAGCGCTCAATCGCGCATTTCGGCGAACGCATTGAGGTTACAAGATTTGTCAGATACGAAATATAAAATTGGCATGATTTTTTACGCAACAATTTTTATTTTAAGTGTTGGCGGAATTGCCGCGATCATCCGCAGAAATCGCGAGGAATTCGCGGCGTTTAATTTCGCGGAGTTTATGGAAAAAATGGTCAGGGAGATCAAAGATTTTTGGCATTTGCATTTAAGAGATCAGCTTTTAGGCTTTACGGAAAAGCGCCTTCATAATGTCAGAATTTTGGCGCTTAAAGCTGAAACAAGGCTTTTTAGGGCCGCCAAAGCCCTCCGAGGAATAAAAGAAAGAAATGTGCAGAATGGCGGCGACACGAACGAGAATGATCACGGAAACGGCGCCGATCTAAATCACTAAGCCGGAGAGAGGGCTCGAACCTCCAACCTACGGTTTACAAAACCGTTGCTCTGCCATTGAGCTACTCCGGCAATTTTTTAATTTTACACTATTTTTTTAAATAATCAATCCAAAATTGCTTTAATTAAATTTGCAATCTGACAGCTATAGCGCTGAAATTGCAAATTAACATGGCATAGTGACAAAAATTAAAAAGTCATGTATAATGAAGCTGATGAAAAAGCTATCATTTCTCATCTCCCTTTTGCTTTTAACGGCTGTTTTTACAGCTCCTCTTTCTGTTTCTGCTGCCCAAAACGCCGGAATTAAGCCCGGCAGTTTTTTCTACGGCTTTGTCACAACTTTTGAAAAAGTGAACTTGTTCTTTACTTTCAATCCCGAGAAAAAAGCGGAAAAAGCGTTTAAGTACGCCGAAAAACGGCTCGCCGAAGCCGAGGCGGTTGCCGGAGATGAAAATCCAGACGCGGTTAAAACAGCAATTTCCGGCTACGAAAAAAACATTGTCCTCGCCGCGGAGGCGTCAAAAAAAGTTAAAGATGAAACCAAGGCCGAAAACTTGCTTAATTTAATCGCGAAAAACACATCAAAACACCAAGAAATTCTGTCGGATGTCTTGTCTCAAGTCCCCGACGAAGCCAAAGAGGCAATAACAAAAGCGCTTGAAGCAAGCAGAAAAGGACAAGAAGAAGCAATTAAAAAAATCGCCGAGCTGAAGCAAGAGGTTGCGGGGCTTAAACAGGAAGTCGCCGAATTAAAAAAACAACAAAGAGCAAGTTCGACGGCTCCTGCTCAAAATATCGGCGCGCAGAGCCAGCCAACGAGCATTAAAGAATTAAAAAAAGAGATTGAGGGACTAAAAAAACAAGCCGCCGAGAAAGAGGAGCGTGAAAAACAGGCAATAACCCCAGCAACCCTCGCTCCGTCTTCAATTCCAGCCACGACCTCACAAACAGAAACTAAAGCAAAAGGACAAACCGTTACACTGACAAATTCTTTTGGAATATCTTATACTTTTGAAGATCCGATGATTAACCAACAAAGAATCCGGGACTTGATTAATATTGGCTTCGTTGTTACTAAAGGCGAGCTCCCGGAAGGGATAATAATTAAGCCAAATATTGAAGTGTCAACGCCTACGCCAATTTTGGTAGAGCCACTAAAAATTGTATCGGTGAATATTTCTTCAACATTTAATACAATGGCATTTGAGTGGACGACTAATAAACTTACTCAATCAAAAATTTTTCTTTCCAGTACTGGGGATACTTCATTGACAGTTCATCAATCTGAATCAGGATTATCTACTCGCCACATAGCGCACATTTATAATCTAAACGGTAATACAACTTATTTATACGAGATTGAAACAGTTGCTGATACAGAGATTATAAAAAAACAAGGATCTTTTTCTACAAAACAAGTTAAAGAAAATGCGCAAGTAAAGATAGTTGTAATTGGTGGTTCTGGATGTAATGTAAATGTTGATAGAAGATATTGTAATATAGAAGTTTATTATTTCGAAAATAATGAAAGGACAAACGCGAACTCTGTAACAATTTCCGCCGATGATAATGGTGTATTTGGTTGTCATTCATACAATAATCTTCAATGTGGTGGCGGAGAACCGACTGATACTTCAGGAACTAGACAAGGCAATCCAATTACAGGGTTTACTCGCCCTGGTGGTTCTGACGGACAACCAGTAGCTTATTTTACTTACATTCCGTCAGCTTCGGGCACGAGAACACTTACCGCCATCGTTAATGGAGTCATAAACACAATAACCGTTATGGGTCAAATAACGGACCAGTAAACTTTTTAGACACTAATGAATAAAAAAGATGTAGAGGCAACATTCGCCAAATTTTTTGTTGAACGCCTTAATCAGCGTTACAACTTAAATTATCAAATTATTCCTAACGGCAATGAGGCGAGTGATGTAGATATTTACGCTATTGCAGAAAATCTTGAAACTTTGAATCTACAACTTAAAACTGGAGAACCTGGATTGGAGCGTTTTTGGGGTCGCAGGAGAAAGCTCGGATCTGGCATGGGGAGTATCGATGTAAATATCGAAGAGCTTTTGGCTCAAATAATCAGAGACAGCGAAAAACATTACGCAAAGAAAGAAAACCTGACTCTCTTGATAACTGAAAGATACGAGCCAGTTTTTGATAAAAATTACGCACTACGCATATCGAAGAAATTCAGAGATACAACCTTCAAAGGCGTCTACTTTGTTAAGCTCGCCGCTTTTGATGCCAACCATCCTTACGAAGGACAAATTGTAGCGATCAAAGACATATTTGGAAACCACGGAGAAGTGTTTTAATTTTCGCAGCCATTTTTCCGGCGGGCTCCGTTAGAAGCAAGACGCTAGTCACTTAGCAATCGGATTGCTAAGTGCGGACGATTGGTAAAGAACATTCCAACATTCTGCAGAATGTTGGAATGTTGGTAGAAATAAAACAACCGATTTCGGGCGGGCGGGCGGGGAAAAATGGAGAGATTTGAGTTATCCACAAAGCCCGCTAGCTGGCGGATTGACTTTTTTTGAGGGGTTGCTAATATACAATTACATTCGGCATTCGCCGCGGCCCCGCTCACAAAGCGGGGAATATTATTTATAAAGCCTAAGAAATGCCGCCTTTACCTTATCAAAATCATTGCTATCTATTTGGCCGAGCCGAGATGATAGCCGCCTATAATCAACAGCTCTTATTTGATGCAAGCAGACATACATAAATTTTCCTTCTTGCGTAATTTCAACATACCAAGAACCTTCTTTTTTCTGCGATGTTGTCGGGGCAACAAGGTAAAATTCTCTTGATAATTTTTTTAAAATAATCCCCGGCCTAGAAAAAAGCTGGCTTTTACCGTTGATTTCCGAACCAATATTTTCTCCAAAACTTACCCACCACAAATCGCGCTCTTTTACTAAAGGAGGGTCTGAAGCGATTTTGTGCAATTTCTCCTTGAGTTTTATCCATTCTAAAAAACGTTTAACCACCATATTCATGATTTAAAATTGTAGCAAGTTGTAACAATTTTGCAAATGGATTATTTAGAGAAATCCAAAAGAGTTAAAATTTTTTCCGTGGCCGATTTCCGGCGGGCCCCGTTAGAAGTAAGACTCCAGCAACTTAGCAATCCGATTGCTAAGTGCGGACGATTGGTAAAGAACATTCCAACATTCTGCAGAATGTTGGAATGTTGGTAGAAATAAAACAATCGATTTTCGGCGGGTAAGTGGGAATGGATTATTCGTGTCACTATTTCACAAACTCTAACATTTCGGAGCTGCGAATTAAGAAAGATTCGCGGGTGGTTTTTTGCATGCCAATATTTGGGTTGTTTTGGAAACCAATATAGGCAACCTTTACTTTTTTGGTTCTCAAAGCGCGTATGGCTGGTTGTAAATCAGGATCAGAAGAACAAAGATACATTTCTTTTATTGTGCCATCGCACGCGCCCAAGACCATATCAACAGCGATGGCGACATCAACACCTTTTTCTCTGAATACCAAAACCTCTTTTTGATTTTTGACTCCTTTTTCATACAATAAGCAAAATGCGCATACGCCTATTGAAGCAGCACCGTAAACAAAACTCCAGCGGGCCCGAGGGCTGGCTGGAGTGACTATGTTTCTAGTATAGCCATTAGATACGGAAAGTCAATCGATGCTGTGGATATGTTATAATACTTTTATGCTTCACGAAATCGTTATTGTCGGTGGAGGATTTGGTGGTGTGAGGGTGGCGAAGATTTTGGCTAGGTGGCGGGAGAATACCCACATCACCGTTATAGACAAAAGCCGTTACCATACTTTTTATCCCAATCTCTACGAAGTGGCGACTGCCCATTTGCCGGAGGTTTTCGGGCATCTGCCGATTGATTTTGTGAATTTGAAATCTTCCGCGATTTACCAATTGGAAGATATTTTTTTGAACGATCTTAATGTAACCGTTTTAGAGAGTGAAGTTCTTGGGGTTGATTTTAAAAAGCACAAAGTTGCGCTTAAAAACTTAATGACTCTGCATTATGATATTTTGGTTCTCGGGGCCGGGAGCGAAACGAATTATTTTAATATTTCCGGAATGGAAGAGAAGGCTTTGCCGCTTAAGAACTTTTTTGACGCGCTTGCTGTCCGGAACGCGATAGACGAAGCGTTTTTAAATTTACCAAAAAATCATCTTATTAAAATTGTCATCGGCGGCGGGGGATTTACCGGCTGTGAGTTTGCCGGCGAACTTATTGGCTATATGAAAAAGCTTTCTCAAATACACGGCCGGCCGGAATATTACGCTGAATGCACAATTGTAGAGGCTGCCGATACGCTTTTAGGGAGCGCGAGCGCCTGGGTTCAGAAAAAAGCAAGAGCCAGATTGGAAAAATTGGGAGTTAAATTTAACTTTAAAAATCCGATCAAAGATGTGCATGATCACGAGATTGTTCTGCAAGATGGCTCCAAAATTCCTTACGACGTTTTGATTTGGACGGCCGGCGTAAAAGCGGGCGGTCTTACAAAATCCCTTTTGGGCGTGAAATTTGAAAAAGGCTTGTGCTTGGCGCTGGATAAAAATCTTCGCGTTCTGCCCTACGAAAATGTTTTTGGAGTTGGCGATATGACTTACTGCATTGACGAATCTACCGGAAAATCGCTTCCAATGACCGCTTCGGTCGCGCTTCGCGAGGCAAAATGCGCCGCTGAAAATGTTAAGCGTCTTATTTTTAAAAATTCACTCAAAACTTATAAACCGCGCAATGCCGGATTTATAATCCCGTTGGGCGGGAAATACGCGCTTTTGGAATCGCACGGCATAAGGATTCCCGGCATCATCCCGTGGGCTTTAAAACATTTAGTGGTTTTGCATTACTGGGCGGGAATTTTGGGATGGCAAAAAGCATTCGGGTTGTGGCGAAAAAGCCTTGAAGTTTACATAAAGAACGATTAACCATATGAAACGGATTTATTTGGATCATGCGGCGACTACGCCTGTTGACCCGCGCGTGGAGGAAGCGATGCGGCCGTTTTGGGCGGATGTTTTTGGCAACGCAAGCGGGCTTTACGAAGAGGGGAGGCGCGCAAAAGAGGCTTTGGGGCAAGCGCGCGTCACAATCGCCAAACTTATTGGCGCAAAACCGGATGAGATAATTTTTACTTCTGGCGGAACCGAGTCGGACAATTTGGCGGTTTTTGGCTCGGCACGCGCTGCTATGGGAACACCGCCCAGCTCCTCGAAACCGGGTTTTGAGACTTCTAAAAAACCCGGTTTCTTCCCGCTGGGCGGTGTTGAGGAGGCGGCACGGTTTCATATCATCACTACCAAATTTGAGCACCACGCGGTTTTGCATCCATGCGAAGAACTTGAAAAGCGGGGGTTCAACGTTACGTATTTGGAAGTTGGGGGAGATGGCATCGTTGACCCGGAGAACATCAAACGTTCCTTAAGGCCGGAGACTGTTTTAGTTTCCGTAATGTACGCCAACAACGAAATCGGCACGATCCAGCCGATCGCGGAGATTGGAAAATTGATTAAAAAATATCGCATTTCCAACTTCTCACTTCCAACTTCTCATTTCCCATATTTCCATACCGACGCATGCCAAGCCGCCGGCTACTTAGATTTAAATGTTAATAAACTTGGTGTAGACCTTATGACCGTAAACGGCTCAAAAATTTATGGGCCGAAAGGAGTCGGATTTTTATACGTGCGCCGCGGGACTAAAATTTCTCCGCAAATTTTAGGCGGCGGGCAGGAGATGGGGCTTCGCGCCGGAACGGAGACGGTTACTTTGGCTGTCGGTTTTGCAAAGGCGTTTGAGATCGCGCAATCTGAAAGAGAATCAGAATCTAACCGGCTCACGCCTCTAAGGGATTATTTTATAGAACAACTGATGAAAAAAATTCCGAAAATAGTTTTAAACGGCCATCCGATAAAGCGCTTGCCAAATAACATTAATATTTCAATTCCAGGTACGGGTGGCGAGGAAATGGTTATCCGTTTGGATGCAAGGGGGATCGCATGTTCAACCGGCTCGGCTTGTTCTTCAGAATTTTCTGAGCCGTCGCATGTAATTTTAGCTTTGGGCCAATCAAGAGAAATCGCAAATTCTTCTTTGAGGATTACTATGGGCAGAAACACGACTAAAGAAGCTTTGGATTATGTTTTAGACAATCTTTCGGATATAATTAAACAACATGACTAGAGAAATTAAAAAACTTAAATACACGGAACTGGACGGGCTTTCAGAGAAGCAATTAAAAGAACACCACGATGTGCTTTATGCGGGGTACGTTAAAAAAACCAACGAAATCGAGGAAAAATTAAAAACCGTGGACATTCCTTCCGCAAATGCGACTTATTCCGATTTGCGCGAGCTAAAAATGGAAGAAATCTTTGCCTTAAACGGCGTCAAATTGCACGAAGGCTATTTTGATAATATGGCGCCCGGCGGGAAGAAACCTGGCGCCGGACTGTCGGGAAAAATTTTAGAAATGATCGCGCGCGATTTTGGGTCGTACGAAAATTGGGAAAAAGAATTCAAGGCAATGGGACTGTGTGCGCGCGGGTGGGTTGTTTTGGGGTACGATTTGGACGAGAAAAAATTAAAAAATGTTCTTTGCGATTCGCATAATCAAGGCGCGCCGTGGAATATGATCGCGCTTCTCATTATGGATGTCTACGAGCACGCGTATTTTGTTGATTATGCAACCGCCCGCAAAGCATACATTGATGCATTTTTCAAAAATATTGATTGGCAATACGTAGACATGCGAATCTCCGAATATAGCTTGTTTTTCTTGAAAAAGTAATGGCGATGTAGTAAAATTTTTCTATGGAGAACATGACAAAACATCAGCTTGTGCTTCTTGTGCTTTTGGTGAGCTTTGTTACGGCGCTTGTTACGGGCATTGTCGCGGTTACTTTGATGGATCGGGCGCCGCAGCCGATTACACAAACCATTCAAAGAGTTGTGGAGAGAGTTGTGGACAAATCTGTAGGCGTGATAACGGAGCCGCTCAAGAAAGACGAAAAAAGGGAGCTGGAGACAGCCGCTTTAGCTCGAGACCTATTAATTGCTGATATTGTGCGCAGAGTATCTCCGGCTGTTGTGAGCGTTGTGGCTACAAAAGACATTCCGGTAATTGAGCAATATTTTATCAATCCTTTTCCGGAAGACGATCTGTTCGGACAATTTTTCCAGGAATTTCGCATACCGCAATACCGCCAAAAAGGCCTAGAGCAGCGCCAGATTTCTTCAGGCAGCGGATTTTTTGTTTCCTCCGACGGATTTTTGCTGACCAATCGGCACGTTGTTGAAGATCCTAGCGCTGAGTATTCGATTATTATGAACGACCAAAAAAAGCTTAAAGTAAAAGTTGTAGCAAGAGACAGCGTTAATGATATGGCCGTGCTTAAAGCAAGCGGCGCTCCGCCAACTGGCGGATTTACACCGATATCATTGGGAGATTCTGACGCGGTGAGCATTGGGCAGACGGCTATCGCGATCGGCAACGCTTTGGGCGAGTTTCAAAATACTGTTTCGGTCGGAGTAATTTCGGGGCTCCGGCGCACTTTAGTTGCTTCCGGAGCCGCTTCAGGGCCTGAAGAACTATCTGAAGTTTTGCAGACTGATGCGGCGATAAACCCGGGAAATTCCGGCGGACCCATTTTAAATTTAAAAGGAGAAGTAATTGGTTTAAATACGGCCATTGCGCAAGGAGCTGAAAACATAGGATTCGCGATTCCTATCAACCAGCTAAAACGCGCGCTGGAAGAAGCCAAAACTAGCGGCAAGATCGTTTATCCTTATATTGGGGTGAGATATGTCTTAATAACCGCTGAACTTAAAGAAAAAGCCAAGTTGCCGGTAAATTACGGTGCGCTGGTTGTTGCAGGCCAGAGCGGAGAGCCGGCCGTGCTTTTAAATTCGCCGGCTTCTAAAGCCGGCATCCGGGACGAAGACATCATTTTGGAATTCGGCGGCGTCAAGATTGATCGCAACAACCCTTTAAATAAATTAATTTTGCAGCGCAGAGTCGGCGATAAAGTAACGCTTAAAATTCTCCGCTCCGGAAAAGAAGTAAATATTGAGCTCGCGCTTGAAGAAAGAAAATAAAAACCGCAGAATCTTCTTGATTTTCTCTAAAAATTATGCTAGCATGGAGATAATAAAAAGACAATGCCTCCGTACGGACAATTTACGATAAAGGCCCAGGAAGCGCTTAAAAAAGCGCATGAGCTGGCTATTGAGCGAGGTTCAAGCCAGATTGACGCAATGCATCTTCTGGCCGCTTTGATATTGCAGGAAGAGGGCGTAATTCCGTCGCTGTTGGACAAGCTAGAAATAGACCAGGGCGGTCTTGTTGATTTGGTGCTGAATAATCTGGACCCCACTCTTCACGCGAACATTCTTTCTCCTTCGCATCAAATTTATCTGACACCGGAGCTCGCGCGCGTTTTGGAAGAGGCGCACAAAGCCGCCGGCTTTTTAAAAGACGAATTTATATCAACGGAACATTTGTTTTTGGGGATTTTGGAATCTCAATCAAAAGCCCGCGAGCTTCTTTCGCGTTTTTCTTTAAATCGCGAAATTATTCTGCGCGCTTTGGCGGATATCCGCGGCTCGCAAAGAGTTACGGACGTTGAGCCGGAAAACAAATATCGGGCACTGGAAAAGTACTCCAGAAATTTAACGCGTTTGGCACGCGAGGATAAATTGGACCCGGTTATCGGCAGAGACAACGAAATCAGGCGGGTTATGCAGGTGCTTTCCCGCCGCACCAAAAATAATCCGGTTCTTATCGGAGAAGCTGGTGTTGGAAAAACCGCGATTGCGGAGGGTTTGGCGCAAAGAATTGTAATCGGAGACGTTCCGGAAACTCTCAAAGGCAAAGAGCTGATCTCGCTTGACTTGGGCGCGTTGGTAGCCGGAACAAAATACAGGGGTGAATTTGAAGAAAGATTGAAGGCTGTGATGAGGGAACTGGAGCGGGCTTCCGGCAAGGTGCTTCTTTTTATTGACGAGGTGCATACTTTGGTTGGGGCCGGAGCCGCGGAAGGAGCAATCGACGCTTCCAATATGTTAAAACCGGCTTTGGCGCGCGGCGAATTGCATGCCATCGGAGCTACTACGATAAAAGAATATCAAAAATATATTGAAAAGGATGCTGCGCTGGCAAGAAGGTTTCAGCCTGTGATGGTTGATGAGCCTTCGCCAGACGATACAGTTGCGATTCTTCGCGGCATTAAAAGCAAATACGAACTTCACCACGGCATCAAAATTACAGATTCTGCTATAACTGCAGCCGTAAACTTGTCGGCGCGCTATATTACTGACCGCTTTTTGCCGGACAAAGCTGTTGATTTAATTGATGAAGCCGCATCTTCCTTAAGATTGCAGATGGAAAGCAGGCCGGATGAACTTGAACAAGCGCGCAGGGAAGGCATGAAGCTGGAGATTGAAAAAGAAGCTTTGAAGAAGGAAGAAAATAATCCGGAAGCCAAACAAAAAATCCGAAAACTCCAAAGGCAAGTGGAAGAACTAAAAGAGAACACGGCTGGACTTGAATTTCGCTGGAAAAACGAAAAAGAGACCATTGACTCCATCAGGCAGCTTAAAAAAGACTTGGACGCTTTGCGCCAGGAGTCCGATGCGGCGGAGCGGAAGGGTGATTTGGCGAAAGTCGCGGAAATCCGCTACGGCCGGATTCCGGAATCAGAAAGGCGGCTTTTTGTTGAAGAAAGCAAACTTCGGAAGCTTCAAGGATCCAGCAGAATATTACGAGAAGAAATAACGGAAGAGGACATTGCAGACATAGTTTCAAGATGGACTGGCATACCGGTTAAGAAAATGCTTGAGTCGGAGGCTAAAAAACTTTTAAGAATGGAGGTAGAAATTAAAAAACGAGTTGTTGGCCAGGAAGAGGCCATAGAAAAAGTATCTCAAGCAGTCCGCCGCTCCCGCGCCGGGATTGCGGACGAAAAGCGTCCGATAGGGTCGTTTATGTTTTTGGGGCCAACGGGGGTTGGCAAAACAGAGCTTGCCTTGGCATTGGCGGAATTTTTGTTTAACGATGAAAAGTCCTTAGTGCGGGTGGATATGTCGGAATATATGGAGCGGCACGCAGCTTCCAAATTCATAGGTTCTCCTCCGGGATATGTCGGCTATGAAGAAGGCGGAAATCTGACGGAGACCATACGCCACAGGCCATACGCGGTGCTCCTTTTTGATGAAATTGAAAAAGCGCACCCGGAGGTTTTTAATATCATGCTTCAGATTTTAGACAACGGCACGCTTACGGACGCCAAGGGCAGGCATGTTAATTTTAAAAATACTGTTATTGTTATGACGTCTAATGTCGGCGGAGAGTTTATCAGGGAAATGGAGAGCTTGGGTTTTGTTGGAGCGGCTGACGATAAAATTAGAAAAGAAGATGAGCTTAAATCCAAAATCCAACACGCGCTGGAAAGTCATTTTCGTCCGGAATTTATCAATCGCTTGGACGAAGTGGTGATTTTTAACTCTTTAAGCCCGGATGCGCTGAAGCAAATTGCTAAAATTCAGATCGCGCGCTTGAGCGCAAGAATTAAAACGCGCGGCATTTCTGTTATCGTAAGCCGCGCCGCGGAAGAGGCGCTTGCCAAGGAAGGCTACGATCCGAATTACGGCGCGCGTCCTTTGAGGCGCTTGATTCAGGGCAGAGTGCTTAATCCTTTGGCGGAGAAAATTATCTCAAAACAAATCAAAGAAGGGGACACTGCGCATGTCGATTATAAAAACGGCAAGTTTGTGATTGAAGCGAAAAAACCGCTGAATTTGCCGAGGAAAGAAAAAAGGGTTAAAATGGTCGCGTAATTTTTGCGCAGGGAAGGATTTTCACCCCGCACCTTTATTTTTTGTACAAATCTGGTTACAATACTAATTACTTAATGCGTGGATGGCGGAGTGGTCAATCGCACGCGGCTGTAAACCGCGCGCCCGGAAGGGCTACGAAGGTTCGAATCCTTCTCCACGCAAAAAATACATAAAAGGTGCGGGGCGGGCCTTCGTAGCCAAAAATGATCAAAAAAATCAAAAGCAAATATGTTGTGCTGTCGGAGACGACCGGCAGGAAATTCGGGACATATAAAACTAAACAAGAGGCGCTCGCGCGCCTCCGCCAGATTGAGTTTTTCGAGTTAAGTAGCAATTAGTGTTGGTGCAAAAGCCAGAAAAGTGTTGTCTTTTCTGGCTTTTTTCTT
>Ga0155124_105_pt1 | contig 68409 bp, 71 predicted proteins | sample RifCSPhighO2_01_FD_106092 | JGI IMG/M metagenome (GOLD analysis project Ga0155124, IMG submission 106092) | Candidatus Giovannonibacteria bacterium RIFCSPHIGHO2_01_FULL_45_23
ATGCGGCTAGTTTTAATCCATCCTCTGTTTCTAACTCAACGTTTTCATGTTTCAACCCGTAATTTTCCGGCGTTGTCCCAATAATAATTTTTGGCGGATGAGTTATCAGCCAAAAACTCCAGAGAGAAACTCCGATAAAGCAGAGAACGAAAATCGCGATATAAATCAACATTCTTTTCACCTTTATATTTTACCAAAAATTTGTTACAGTCGTTACAATAGGGGGTATAGTTCAATGGTAGAACGTTGGTCTCCAAAACCAATAATCTGGGTTCGATTCCTAGTACCCCCGAAAACAATGTTTTGGTGTATAATATAATCATTATCAGCTAAGTAATAAAGCAATGGCTAAGTCAAATTCGGCTTTTATGAAGCCAATGAGTGTGAGCGGAGATCTCGCCGCCGTAGTCGGCAAAGGTCCAATGCCAAGGTCGGAGGTAGTTAAGAAGCTCTGGGCATACATTAAAAAGCATGGCTTGCAGGACCAGAAGAATAGGCGCAATATCAATGCCGACGCGGCTTTAAAGAAGGTATTCGGCGGCAAGGGTGTTGTGAATATGTTTGAGATGACCAAGCTTGTCTCAAAGCACCTTTCGTAGCTATTTCTTCGCCTCCTTGTGCGCGGTGTGTTTGCGGCACCAGCGGCAGAACTTTTTGAGTTCGATTTTGCGTTCCACCTTTTTCTTGTTTTTTCGGCTCCAATAGCCCACTCTTTTACAGCTTTGACATTGGAGCTTTATAAGATTGTCTTGTGACATACCGGTTTATCGTAGCAGAAAATCCGTGAATGGCGCAAGAACTGCGGCGAACGGATTTTGCAACGAGGAGCTAGGTGGGGCAGATTGTTGATATTGCTGCTGATATTGTTGCTGATATTGCTGTTGGTATTGCTGGCGATACTGATCTTCGTATTGTTGTTGTAAGTTGGAAAAATTGCATTTGGCGCCGTCCCAGCTGCCTCCTTGCTTGACACATTCTTCCGCGCCGCGATCAATGTGGGAGAAAGTACATTTTGTTCCGTCCCAGATGCCTCCTTGCTTGGCACAGTCTTTCTGGGAGAAATCGCAATTTGTTCCGTTCCAGATTCCTCCTTGTTTTACGCATTCCTCGCCGCCACGGTCACCTGCAGCTTTGCATTCGTTGGGATGTTCTCGGCAGTATGCCTCGCATTCTTCTTGAGATTTACATCCGCCCGGACCGGAAAAACTCCCCCTCCTCTCTCCACCGCTCTCCTGAAAATCTTTTGGCGGCTCGCTTCCACAAGCTTCAGGGTTTGATGTGCAATAAGCTTCGCATTCTCCGCGGGATTTGCATCCGCCGGGACCTTCAAAGCCGCCGCCCTCAAATTTAAATTGTCCGCGCATTTCTTCCGGCAGCATTGATTCTATACACTCGCGCATTTTATCTCCGATTTCCGGGCCATTGAAAGCCAAGCTTTTTCCTGGTTCACCCGCTTCGCCGGGGCTTAAGCGAGGCGAGCCGCCTGTTAGACCCGGCGCCCCGATAATAGATTCAACGCATTTTTTTACTTCAGGATCCGCTCCTTCTAAAGATTCTTTCATAAACTTCATTCCTTCTTCGGCGCGTTTTAAGTCTTCTTCGTTAATCAGCCCATTTTCTTTAGCAAATGCAAAACAAGCTTCTTGGTTTGCCGGGTTTTGGCAGAATGTCTGGCAAGCTCTCCCGCGGCAGCCCCCGGGGCCCTTGCCTCCTGTTTTTTTAATTATTTCTTTTTCTTGAGCCGAAAGCATACCCGCTTCTTCCGCAAACGCTACGCATGTATCAAAATTCTTTTCGTTTTCGCAGAAAGCTTCGCAGACTTCTTTGGTTTTACACCCTCCGGGTGTTTTGCCCTGTTTCATTAATGGTATGAATTTCTCTGCTTCCTTAAGCTCCTCTTCGCTCATAAACCCGGATTCCTTGGCGAAAGCGAAACATTCATCGATATTATCCGGGCTTTGGCAGTATGCTTCGCAGGCTTTTTTATTGCGGCAATCACCGGGAAATTTTTTGCCTGCGTCTAACGCCGCTTTGACTTTTTTGGCTTCTGCAAGCTCCTTTGCACTTAAAAAATTATGTTCTTCGGCAAATTTAACGCATTCATCAATTTTCCCGATATCATTGCAGTAGCTTTCGCAAGCGGCTTCGGTTTTACATCCGCCAGGCCCTCCGCCGCCCTTAACAACCTTTACAAATTTTTTGCCGCGCTCAATTTCTTCCCGCGGTATCAAATTATGTTCTTCGGCGAACGCGATACAGCGCTCCATGTTCGCCGGACCGTCGCAATATTTTTTGCACGATTCTTCGCTTGAGCAATTGCCTAATGCGGCGATTGGGTAGTCGAGTTCTTTTTTGGGTTCTACAGGAGTTGGCGCCGGAGTAGGAGCGGGCGAGGGTGGCGGTGGAGGCGGCGGTGGAGGCTCCTTGCTCAATTTTTTCACTTGGGCCCGGCCGCTCGCATCCACGGAGGAAATTTCGAACTCGGTTTCTTCGCCGCCGCAGTCAACTATTATCGCTTTTACGGTTTTGGCAAGATCTAAATCATTAATTGCGGCAATATTATCAATTTTTCTGCTTCTGGGACATCCGGAAAGGTCGCCGCCGTAGGGGAGTTTATCCGTTGTTTGGAATTCCAAATTAAAAGACTTGATGCCATTTGTATCGCCTAAAGTCAAAATAAAAAGATCGCTGCTTTTATCTTTCACCAAAGATAATGTGGCGTTCCCTGTGGTTTGGGCTTGAGCTGTAAACAAAACAAATACCAGCAAGCCCGTTAAAATAAGTATTTTTTTCATATTATTCAAATGGATTCTTATAAGCGTCTTTAAACGGATTGGCGCGGTCTACCGGATTTAACTCCGGCACCTTTCCCTCGATTGGATTAGATTTGACGTCAAGGGTGGGCGCGCTTATGGCCTCAATTGCGTCTTCGGCGGTTTTGACCGGCTCTATTTTGGGTCGGCCGTAGTAATACCAAAGTGCTAAGCCTAAAATTACTAAAATAACGACGCCGACCATTATTTTGACCTGCATGCCTGATTGATTTTCCATAAGTTTATTATAAGTTAAACGTATTTATTCACAATTGACTTTATCCACACACCCGCTAATATGTGTGTAGAATTGAAAAAGAGGGAAGAAAATGGCTGAAAAATCACGCAGCAGCAAACAAATTGCTTGGGAAAAACTTGGTCGGAAGTTTTTAATTTCCATCAAGGACAAACCAGTGGACGAGATTCTGGATGCTATTGAAAAAAGAGGCGGCGTGAGGCCGCTTTGGTCCACAGCGCGCAGAAAGTTTAGCGATTTTAAAATCAAGCGTCCCAAAATACAGCTTGCGGAAAAACTCTCGCCAGAAGAGCGGGAGAAATTTAGAAAAGTGTATCCATCTGCCCCGATTGCTGAAGTTAGGGGGTCCATTTCCAAAACTTTTCCTGAAGTAACGCCAAGCCAAGTTCATACTTTGGCCAAACAGCTCGGTGTAGCCGGCACGAGGACTTTGAAGGGCGCGGCTTCGGTAAATGGGCAAAACGGAAAAGCCGTAACCAGTGCCAAACTTACTGATAAACAGCAGGTCTTGCTCGGGTATCTAATCAAGGCCCCGCTTGGTGTTGATTTTTCGGATCTTGCCGTAGAACTTGGTGTGCGAGGGAAGGCGGAAGTACAAAAGTGCGTTGAAAGCCTTCGCAAGCCATTGGATGCGCACGGCTATTCGCTGTTTATAGATGAAAAAAAAGCCGCGATATCGCGCAAAGGATTTGATTTGCGTGAGCCCAAGGTTTTTCCGATCGAAATGCCAATTGAACAATATTACGGCAATGGCGCGAATGTTTGTATTTTCTCCGGACTGTACTACGGCAGCGAAGGATTTAGAGAGGGTTTGGGAGACCTTAATCAATATATTCAAAAGACACACGGAGCGCATTTTTCTATTTTGGCCGGAGGTTTGGTCGATGGGCGCGAAATGCTTCCTTATCTGCGAAGCGCATTAAAAGGCGAAAAACGGGACGAAAAAGCGCTCTGGGAGCAGATGTATTTAATGCAAATTGCCAAAGAGCTTTCCATGTGTCTTCCAAGATTGAAAAAGCCGGATGGCGAGTGGGTTAAACTTTATATTCTCACCAGCCCTATTCTGGATAAAGGGATAGGGGCGGAGATAGCTAAAGAGTTGGCTGAACTTAGAGACGATATCGTTTATTGGGGAGACAAAAATGATCAGCCTCTTTTGGTGAAGCATCTTGAGAAAGCGTTTAATTTGCTGCCTGTTTCATTGCAGCGCACCGGTCTTCGTTCTAAATTCGCAAGCACAAAAATCCAAAGCCAGATCAGAGTAATTCTTAAAGTGCTTGGGCACGCGCCGAATTTCGCGGCTTTTGGCGGATACGGTGTCAGCATTCATAAACCGGCTGTTGGCGAGGCAAAGTGTCCTTATATTGGCCTGCCGAATTTGCATGTTCCTTCGGAGAGAGAAACTAAAGACGATGCCGAGAGCGAGGTTGGTACTAGGGTAGTAAAGGTTCGCAAAGACGGCAATTATACAGTAACTTTCTCCGATTTTAAGGAATTGGTGCGCAACGAACGTTCTCTTATCAAGGTGCCGCCAAGCGCTACCGATCTTCAAAAAAGCATCATCGAAGTTATTAAAGAGCGCCCGACGTTTCTTGGTGTTTTGGCAGATAGACTTGGTAAGCCCAGGGAAGAAATTAAAAACGCCGCAGATGCTCTTGAACGTTTTCGCGCCGGGCTTATTTATGATGAGAAACGGAGACTCTACGATTTTTCAAATAGCTTTCTGCAGAGCAAGATCAGATACAGATGGCCGGAAAAGTTTTGCGAGGAAGCTATAGTTTCCGGCGCCTGCGTTCACGCTTTGGCGACTTATCCGGATGGCACAGTACTTACAGATGTAAAATTTATGCTCGAAGCTCTGCCGCGGATCATTTTGGAAAACCGCGCCTCCACTCTTGTAATCGCAGGCGATGGAATTCAGGGCTCTAAAGTGCACAATCTGCATTTACGCGGAGAGGTGTTTTGGGGGCTGGATCTAAATACGCAAGAACACGTTTACGCTTTGTTGGTTGGCACTGGCATGATTCTTCCATTCAAAGTGTGGTTCGGCGATTTTATGAAAGATAAAAAGCCCGAGTTGCTGACGCGCGAAGCATTGCTTTCCGGCATGAATTTGTCGCTTGTGGATTTCGCGTATTGCGCGGGCAACCACGATCTTTGGCAGACTGGAGACGCGGTAAAAGCGCTGGCATATTTCCGCGACAAACTCAAAGAATTTCTGATGAGTGAGATTTCAAAAACACTGAAACTTTTCTCGCTTGAGCTAGATTTTCTAACGCTTAGCGCGTTTGTTGATTCCAAGATTTTCAAGGATTTGCCCGACGAGAAAATCAGATATGTTACGCCCTGCGGAGTCAAAGTTAAAATCATCCATCCGCATACTGCTCGCAATGAAACATTGAGCATTCCGCCGGAAAGGCTTTTGGCAAAATACTCGGATGCGCAAGTTGTTATAGCTGGCAATTGGCACACGGCGTTTGATATGCAGCAGTCTGAAGAAAATATCGGCGCAAGGCACATGGTGCAGTGTCCGACATTGCTTTTAAGGACGTTCTTTGAAGATAATAAAATGAAAAGGACCGATTTTGGAGTAAATATTACCAAGATAAGGTCTTTTGAAGGCAAGGTGTATGAAGTTGAAACCGGCTTTAGAGGTTCTCCAATAGAGTCGGGTTACGAGAGGGAAAACAACGGGTTTATGGAGCGGCTGTTGCATGATCATGATCTTGACGTGTTCAGCTCTCAACATGGGAAAAAAGAAGAAGTCAAAGCTCCGCAATAACGCGGAGCTTTTTTCTTACCCCACCCTTACCCTCCCCGAAGGGGAGGGTGTTGTTTTTCCCCTTCCTTGGGAAGGGGAAGGGGGTAGGTGTTTACAAGGAGGGGATGGGAGAGTTATCTTTAAATAAGATGAAAAGGACATTCAATGGACTGCGTTTTTTGCGACAGGAGCCAATTTGAAGAGCGGCTTTGCGGGGAAACGAAAGATTTTTGGATAATTGCGACTTTGGGGCAGATAACCGACGGCGGATATGTTCTTTTGGCGCCGAAGCGACATGTGGAGTGTGTTGGGGCGATGAGGAAGAAAGAAGTTGAGCTTTTGGGAGATTTGGCAGTAAAAACATTTGAAGCGAATTTGGTGGAATATGGCATAGCGCCTGGAATAGTATTTGAGCATGGGATTGTTGGCCAAACAGTAAAACACGCGCATTTGCATATTGTGCCTGCCATTGAAATTATTACACAACGTATTCTGGATAATTTCTATAAAAATGACGTTGACTGCGTTGTGTCATTAAGTGATTTGCGTAATTTGTATCGGAAGCGCAAACAGCCATATTTGCTTTGGGAAGATCTGTGGGGAATGAGAGTGATGTGGAACCCGTCGGCGCCTCCGCAGTATTTGCGGATAGTTGTAGCGGAAGCTCTCGGTCGGCCTGAACGCGCAAATTGGCGCAATATGGATTCGGAGCTGGATAAAAAATTATGGAGCGAAACAGTAAAGAGATTGAAGCCGTATTTCAAATAAAACCACGAGCAATCGCGGTTTTTTATTTACTAACTTGACCGAAACTAAGTTTCGGACAATAATGGTGGTATTATGCGTAAGTGCGCTTTTACGGAAGGAGAATATTATCACGTTTATTCTCACGTGATTGGCGATATGGCTTTGTTTAGTACTGACCGCGACTACAAACGATTTTTAACTACATTATTTGTGGCTAATGGAAAACGCGACATTGCACATCTAGATCGGTTCTATGACCGAAACTTAGTTTCGGACATTAGAGATGGAAGGGTGGATATAGGCAAGCCGCTTGTAGATATAATCGGTTTTTGTTTTATGCCGAATCACTTTCATTTGATTTTGCGCGAAAAAAAAGATGGCAACATTTCCTTGTTTATGCATAAGCTGCTTGTTAGCTATGCAAAGTATTTTAATTTGAAGTATGAAAGACGCGGGCATGTTTTTGAAAGAACTTTTGATGCCAAATATTTAAACGGAGATAATTATTTGTTGCGAGCACTGGCGTACGCGCATCTTAATCCCAAAGATATCAAAGGTTGGAAAAGACGGGAGCATAAATATCCTTGGTCCAGTCTCCAGGATTATATAAGTGAAAACAGATGGGGGAAATTATTGAAGACAGATTTCCTGCTCAATTATTTTGATTTTGATAAAAAAGAGGTGGGGCGTTTTATTGAAACTGCCAGAAATGACGACTACTTATTATTAGATGACCGAAACTAAGTTTCGGACAAGATGAGGGATGTGTTTGTGCTAAAATTTAGACATGGCTTTAACAGACGATTTAATCAAAAAAGGCGTGTTGAAAAATCCGAGGTTGATTGAGGCATTTCGAGCGGTGGAGAGGAAAAATTTCGTGCCAAAAGAATTTGAGGATTATGCCTATGTTGACGAGCCGCTTTCAATCGGCGAAGGGCAGACGATTTCACAACCGTGGACGGTGGCGTTTATGCTGGAACTTTTAGATCCTATGCCCGGCGACAACATTATGGAAATTGGCTACGGCTCCGGATGGCAGACGGCGCTTTTGGTGTATTGCGGAGCCAATGTCTATGCGATTGAGCGGGTGCCTAAGTTGTGCGAGTGGGGGAAAGCCAACTTGGAAACTAAGTTTCCAAGTGGAAACTTAGTTTCCAGGAATGTAAAGTTTTTCTGCCAAGACGGCACTTTGGGTCTTCCGGAAATTGCCAAAAAGATTGGAGGGTTTGATAAGATTATTGCCGCAGCGGCTGGAGAAACAGTGCCGGAAGCTTGGAAAAACCAATTAAAAACAGGCGGCAAAATTGTAGCCCCGATAGGCCACAGCATTTTTGAGTTTACCCACACACCAAATTGTTTGGTGTGTGGGTTTATTAAAAAAAATAAAACCGCCACCGTCAATATGGCGCATGGATTTGATACTATTGAGCACTCCGGCTTTGCCTTCGTGCCGTTAATTACAGATACAAATGGAAGAAAATAAAAATTATTTAAATAGATATTTAATTTGGACAGCAGTAATCGCGGCGTTTATTTTGCTTTATGTATTCATCAAACTCCCGGAGATTGTGGGGAGAAAAAACAGAGAATTGGTTGCGTCGCGCGAGATCGCAGTTACAATCCCGGAAGGATTCAATGTCGGCCAGATAGGAGAAACTTTTGAAAAGTTGGGCATTTTTTCAAAAAATGTGTTTGTTAGCGCTGCGCAGAGCCAAGAAGGATATTTATTCCCGGACACCTACCGTTTTTATAAAGACGCTAAACCGGAGGATGTAATTAAAAAAATGCGCGATCATTTTGATAAAAAAATTACGCCGGAGATTCTTGATCAAATTAAGCTGAAACATAAAACGTTGCGCGATATTATTATCATGGCTTCAATTTTGGAAGAAGAAGTAAAAAGCGCGGAGGACAGAAAAATAGTTGCCGGGATTTTATGGAAAAGGCTGGAGCGCAGCATAGGTTTGAACGTGGATGCCGCGCTAACTTACATTTTAGGTAAAGCTAGCCATGCTCTGACCGCGGAGGATTTGAAATACGATTCTCCTTACAACACTTACCGCTACAGAGGCCTGCCTCCTGGCCCAATTTCCAATCCGGGACTGGACACGATTTTAGCGGCAATAAACCCGATTCCGTCTCCTTATTTTTATTATCTGACCGATAAAGACGGCGTTGCGCATTACGCCGCGACACTGGAAGAGCACGCTCTTAACAAATTCAAGTATTTGCGCTAGGATTTGCGCAGATTGATAAGAGGGTTATTTGTGAAAAAAAACTGTTTGTTTTTGGCGTTTTTAATTTTTGTTCCATTTGCTTTTGCCGCGCCACCGCCGATGAGTCAAGTTAAGGAAACTATAGAAAAATTGAAGACAGAAACGCGGCGCGAGGCTATCCGCCAGATCATTTTGGAGCGAATGGATTTTGAGGAAATGGCTAAGCGTTCGCTTGGCATGCACTGGCGCGCCATTTCAGAAGCAGAACAGAAAGAGTTTGTAAAAGTCTTCAGCCGCTTTGTGGAAGTTTTTTATCGCAGCAATGTTCTTAATTCGCTTCAGCATATCGGCAAAGTAGAAATCAATTATTTTAAAGAAAGGATAGACGGCGATTTTGCGGAAGTAGAGGTAAAAATAAAAACGCCGCAAGACGAGTTTCAAATGCTTTACAAATTACGGCTTTCTAGCGAGAAGTGGAAGGCTTACGACATTGTTGTGGAGGGCGTCAGCATTGTTTCAAGCTATCGCTCCCAATTCGATAGAATTATACGAAAGTACGATTTCGCGGCACTTATGGAGCGACTTCGGGAGAAAACAAAAGAGTTGGACACATGAAGGCGTTTAGGGTTTTTATGTGCGACGCAGGGGAATTTGGGACCGCAATGGCGATCGTTGCTGCTAGCGCAGGCAATGATGTCACTTTGTTGATTCAACCGTATGATCAGGGCCAGGAAGATCTCATTTACAATTTAAGAAACGGAACCCAACAAACCAACTATCTTCATTTGCCCGGGGTAATGCTCCCACGGATGGAATTTACTGACAATTTTGAAGCGGCAAAATCCGCCGATGTAATTTGTTTGGCCGTGCCGACCAAATATATCGGGCAAGCGTTCTTAAAAATTAAAGAATGCCTGGAAATTAATCCCAAGGCCATATTGGTTTTGCTTTCAAAGGGTTTTGATAGTTTTGGAGATGTTCCTTGGGGCGTGATGTTGTATAATAATTCGGAGTTTTTTGGGTATAAAAATTTCGCTGTGATGTCCGGACCGACTTTCGCGAGGGAAATTGTAAAACCCTATCAGGCGCATTTTATTTCCTGCGCCAGCAAAAACATCGGCGTTATTAAAAAGCTCAAAGCATTGTTTAAAAATTCGGACCTGCATTTAGTGGGTACCACCGATTTAATTGGGGTAAGCTTGGGAGGCTGTCTCAAAAACGCTTGCGCGCCCGGATACGGACTTTTAGAGAAGCTTGCGAGCCCGGAAGCCGCGTTTGAGTATATTTGGTTGGCGCTTGATGAGATGAAAACATTTTTGAACTCCGCAGGCGCTAACCCGAAAACACTTCATTCGCCAGCCGTTGAGCGCGATTTTTATGTAACTTGCCGCGGAGAATCCAGAAATAAAAAATTTGGACATGAACTTGCGAAATATCTTTCAAGAGATGCAATTGAAGCTTACACAAAAAGCAATACGATTGAGGGCTACGAATCTATAAAAACGCTTTGGCGAATCGCGCAGAAAAATTCTTTGGATACTCCGTTTTTACATAGCATTCACGCGATTTGCGAATACGGAGCAAGCCCGGATACATTCGTTGATTGTTTTAACAGAGTAAAAGCCTTGTCGGGTTGACAGGGCTTTTGTATTTTTCTAAACTGCTTATTATGTTAATTATCAGGCTTCAGCGTGTAGGCAGGAAAAATGACCCGAACTTTCGTTTGGTTGTGACGGAATCGCGTCGCGCTTCGCGAAGCGGAGCTTATTTAGAGTCTCTAGGGTCATATAACCCAAAAACCAAAAAAACACAGCTGAAAAATGACCGTATTAAGCATTGGCTTATGAAAGGCGCACAGCTTTCAGCTACTGCTAACAACATGTTGGTTAAAGCGAAAATAATTGAGGCTCCCAAGATTAATAAAGCTAAGGGGTTGACAAAATCTGTAGAGGGAGTATAATGGGAATATAATCCTGAAAGGTCGAAAATCGGTATTAGAAGATAATCAGATTTAACCAATGGCTGCAAAAGCATCTAGTACGTACTCTGATGAGGAATTTTTGGAGTATGTAGTAAAAGCGCTGGTAGACAACCCTAATGCGGTAAAAGTAAGCCGCAAGGTTGATGAGATGGGCGTTCTTTTGTCCGTGAAAGTGGACAAGGAGGACGTCGGCAAGCTCATTGGCCGGCAAGGTAATACTGCAAATGCGCTGCGCACGCTGCTTCGCGTTGTGGGCATCAAAAACCACGCGCGAGTAAACCTCAAAATCGAGGAGCCGGAAGGCTCGACTCATGTGCCGCGTGGCGGACGAGGCGTTGACGACGTCGTCGACGACCTAAAGTTGTAATCAACTTTATTTTTAAGTTGCCGAAAGCGACTTAACTGCAAAACCCCGCTTTAGGCGGGGTTTTGCTTTAGAAAATATAAAAACATAAAACCGGAGATTAATCGCCGGTTTTGATTGAGACTAAGATCGACACTTCGTCCGCCGCGGTTTTAAGAATTGCGCTTTTCTCTCGCAATGTTCTGGCCAATTTCTTCTTGAAGCTGTTTTTCTGATTTTCTCTCGATCGTAATTGTAATAGCGTGGGCACTTGTGCAAACCCTGCTTGAGGAAGCTTTTCCAAATCTACAATATATTGTTCGTACTTTTTCCATCCAGCAATACGACGGTAATGGGCGGAAAACGTATTATTACACTTTAGGCAATACCTGCTGTACCCATCAGGCCCTAGACTTGCTTGATATTGTGTTATTTGCTTGCAGATCGTGCAATATCCGAAATCAATTATTGTGTATTCGTGAGGCGCGCTTTCTTCGTTCCGCAACGCGCCCGCTACTTTCAAAAAGTCTTCAGCAGTTTCAAGCTTTTGAGCCATCCGGCCTCCTTTTGCGATCTCTCTTCTGTTTTTTAAGCTAGCATGCTACAATATTTCTGTCAATTATGCGGTTTGATATTCTTACCATCTTTCCAGAGGTTTCCCACGGCTATTTTAATGAGTCCATAATTAAGCGTGCGCAGAAAAAGAAACTTGTAGAAATTAAAATTTGGGATTTGAGAAAATTTTCTCGCGATAAGCATAAGAAGGTGGACGATAAACCGTATGGCGGAGGACCCGGGATGGTTCTGAAGATTGAGCCGATTGCGAAGGCGCTAGAGTCAATTTTAAAACTTAGACGTCGGACGTCTAAGTCAAAGACGTCCGACGTCTTAATCGTTCTTCTCTCCGCTTCCGGAAAACAATTTAATTCAAAAATGGCGGCAAATTTTGCCAAAAAATATAAGCGCATTATAATGATCTGCGGGCACTACGAAGGCGTTGATGAACGAATTAAAAAAGTCGTTTTGGATTTGGGATTTCGGATTTCGGATTTGTCAATCGGTCATTATGTCCTAACCGGCGGGGAATTGCCGGCTATGGTTATTGTTGACGCCGTTTCCAGACACATTCTGGGCGTTTTAGGCACAGGAGAGTCGCTTGAGGAAAAACGTTACGGAGTCGGTGTCCCTTCATATACTCGCCCGGAGATATTTAATAAAAAGTATCGTGTCCCGAAAGTTTTGCTTTCCGGCGACCATAAAAAAATTGAGGCCTGGAGGCTTAAGAAGGCAAGAAGATTTCGAGATAATTACCGTCGTCAAAAATAATACTTTGTTCAGATTCTATTGATATTATTTTCGGTTCTTTTCCTTGGTAAATCGGGAAAGAGTTCTGCCCGCCGTAGGAATCCATCTCCGTCGCCCAAACACCGTCTGACACCGCAATAATGAGCCAATCCGGCCAGCCGGGATATTGAGCAACCGCTCGGATGGCTTTATTTGTTTGAAAAAGTTTTGTAGCTCGCGGTTCTAAATCCCCAATTTTCAATTGTTTTTCCCATTGCGGCATTTGGTCTAAATCTGCGAACCAATAAGAATTTATGGAATTTTTGTCCCAGTAAATTACGCGGGAAAAAGTTTCATCAAAAATGCTTTCTCTTTTGCTTAATAAAATTTCTGCGGTTGTTGTTCCAAATTCCTGATAAATATCAAAAGACTCTTTGTTTTTGTAAAACTTCTTGTCCTCCCCCAATATAATAAAGTCTTCTGTTTTAGGAATCGCCCAGAATTTTTTAATAGACGCGTACGGCGGTTTTGTTTTTTTGATCTGCGGGGTTGTTGTGCCCAAAATTTTGCCGCTTGGATTTCGCGGCACCAAAAGTACCGTGCGAGCCGTAACTGTTTCCGAGAAAACATCCAGACTTTTTTCCCAGTCCCAAAAACCTTCTTTCCGCACGGAAACCTTATATATTCCGGGCACCAGATTTTTTATAAGCCCGCTTTTTCCCAAAAGCGATGTGCGTTTGTGTTTTGAACCGACAAAAACGTCCGCTCCCGCCTCGGAGGTTTGTATGAAAATTCCTCCTGTTTTCGAAATCTTAAAATCGCGCGAAATCCCGTAGCCAAAACTATAAAGAAGTATCGGGATGGCTGCAACAAAAAAAACAAATATTGAGGAATAAAAAAGTATGCGGCGTCTGGTTTTGGTTAACATAGATCGTTGTAATTAGGACAATTTTATCATAAATTAAGAGTAATGGCAAAATTTTTAGTGAGAGGCGGCAAATTGCTTGAAGGCGGAATCGCCGTATCCGGTTCAAAAAACGCGTCTTTGCCGGCTTTGGCGGCATCGCTGCTGTTTTCCGGAACGCCTGTTTTCCAAAATCTTCCTGAAATTGAAGACATCAAAAGAATGAAAGAGCTTTTAGAAAATATAAAAGGCGGGCAATTAAATTATGAAATCGCTAAAAAAATCCGCGCTTCTATTTTAGTTGTCGGTCCGGCGCTTGCAAGATTCGGGCGATCTTCTTTCCCGCACCCGGGAGGATGCGTGATAGGCGCGCCAGCCTCGCCGACGAGTCTAGGCGGGCGGCCGATTGATGTTTTTCTAGATGGTTGGCGCGCGATGGGAGCGGAGATTTCGCTTCGCTCCTCAACATCCGATGTTAAATCCCCAAAAACATCGGATGTTTTCCCGCGAAGCGAAATCGTTCATTCTATTCCTGCTTATGCAATCAGCGCGCCTCGAGGTTTGAGAGGGTGCGATTTTACTTTTCGAGTTCCAAGCGTTACAGGAACCGAGGGGCTTATGATGACGGCAGTTTTGGCAAATGGACAGACGATTTTAAGAAACGCCGCACAGGAGCCGGAAATTATGAGCTTGGCCGATTGGCTGAATAAAAATGGTGCGGAGATTTGCGGAGCCGGCACGCACACTATAACCATTGAAGGTCGCGCCGGAAAGCCGCTTTCCGGAAAAGCGCCTTTTTTTGCTCCGCCCGACCGCATAGAAGCCGGGAGTTTTGCGATCCTCGGAGCCGCCGCCGCAAAAGAAATGACAATTAAAAATTTTCCGGCCGAGGAGCTTACTGCGCTGCTTGCTGTTTTAAAAGCCGCTGGCGCAGAATTTGAAATAACGCATAACGATCATTCGCTATTCCCATCCATTACCTTAAAGCGAGCAGCGAAGTTGCGAGCGGTTAATATCCAAACAAAGGAGTATCCCGGCTTCGCCACAGATTTGCAGGCGCCATACGTCGTTCTTGCGACGCAGGCGGAAGGTGCCAGCATGATACACGAAACTATTTTCGAAGGCCGCTTAAATTATGCGGAAGATTTGAATAAGATGGGTGCGCGGATTATTCTTTGTGATCCGCATCGCGCGATAGTGCAAGGCCCATCTAATTTAACCGGGTGGAATTTAGAAGGGCCGGATATTAGAGCGGGGCTTGCGTTTCTGATGGCCGCGCTCATCGCAAACGGAGAATCTCAAATCGGAAATATTTATCAAATCGACCGCGGCCACGAAAAAATAGACGAAAGGCTCCGCGCGCTAGGCGCAGATATTCAGAGGGTTAAGTAAGTTGCGCTGCACCACTTAATGGTTTTGCCAAAATAGATTTGCAGTTTCACTGCTATAGCTGTCAAAGTGCAAATTTGGTTTTTGTGTGAGGAGGTCATTTTTAAATCCACGGCGGGGGATGTGACATTGACTTTTTGATTGCAAGCGCTATCATGCAATTATGAAGTCTAATAACTATACTTTCCGAGTAATTATTGAACCCAGCGAGGATGGCGGGTACCACGGCTTTGTACCGTTGCTTAAAGGTCTGCATACCCAAGGCGACGATATTGAGAAAGTAAGACAAAATTTAAAAGAGGCTACCATTTGCCACCTGCGGGGCCTTTTGAAAGACAGCGAACCGGTGCCCCAAGAAGAAAACGCGTTGGAGATGGTGCAGTCAATTTCTTTTCAGGAGCTTGCTTTAACGTAAGTAAAAATCGCTTTGTGCCTAAATTGCCTATCGTAAAACCCATTGAACTTATCCGGGTTTTAAACCACCTTGGATTTTTTGAACATCATCGGGTCGGGAGTCACGCGCAATTTAAAAACTCCGATGGCCGCAGGGTCACGGTTCCAGCGCATGCTGGACAAGATATTAATAAGAAAACCTTAAAAGGAATAATTGATGATCTCGACCTTTCGGTGGAAGAATTTATAAAATTACTATAATTTGCTTCGCGGGCGATAAAATGCTATAAATGAGGCATATTCATGGTCAATCTTTTTATCAAAAAAATTGGGATAGATTTGGGGACGGCCAATACTTTGGTGTATGTGCCGGGGAAGGGGATTTTATTAAACGAGCCGTCGGTTGTGGCTGTCGCTCTTCCTGAAAACAAAGTGCTTGCCGTTGGCAATGAAGCCAAAGTGATGATCGGCCGCACGCCGGAAACCATTATAGCGTACCGCCCCATGAAAGACGGCGTTATCGCGGATTACCGCGTAACCGAGGCGATGCTTCGTTATTTTATTTCAAAAACAGTAGGCCGCTGGAATTTGATTCGCCCGGAGGTTTTGGTATCTGTGCCGGCCGGAGTTACTTCGACCGAGCGCCGCTCTGTGGTTGAAGCCGCGATCAAGGCCGGCGCTAAATCCGCTTACGTTGTTAAAGAACCGGTGCTTGCCGCCATCGGAGCAGGCATTCCGATTCATGAACCTAGCGGGCATATGGTGGTTGATATTGGCGGCGGGACAACCGATGCCGCCGTGATTTCTTTGGGCGGCATTGTAAGTTCAATTTCCGCAAAAGTCGCCGGCAATAAAATCGATCAAGCAATTTCCGACTACATCAAAAAACAGTTTAATCTCGCGATCGGAGATTCGACCGCAGAACAAATTAAACTGAACATAGGATCCGCAATCCCTTTGGATGAAGAGTTGACTATGTCGATCAAAGGGCGCGATTTTTTAACGGGTCTGCCGAGGTCAATAGATATCCGCACCAATGAAATCGCGAAAGCCATTGACGGCGAGTTGAGAGATATTGTAAAGGCTATCAAGCAGGTTTTGCATAACACTCCTCCGGAACTTGCGTCAGATATTATTGAAAACGGTATAGTAATGACCGGCGGCGGATCGCTTTTAAGAAATCTTAGCGTTTTGGTCAGCAGGTCAACTGGAGTGCCGACCGCGGTTGCTAAAGACGCTCTTTACTGCGTCGCGAAAGGCACAGGCATTGCTCTGGAACATCTCGACGCTTATAAGAAGAGCATAGTCGCCAAACGATGATTGTATCGCACGCCTATTTATTTTCCGGCAACGACGAGGCAAGAAAAAACGACGAGATAAAGAGTCTGGCAACTAATTTTCTCGGGGCCGATTACGCGCATAGCCCGGATTTTTTAAAGATAGAAAACAATCCCATTACAATTGATGACGTTCGCGCGCTGAAAATAAGAGCTTCGCAAAGCCCGCTTGTTTCCCAAAAAAATATTTTTTTAATTAAAACTATTGAGAATTTGGGCCGCGAAGCGGCCCCGGCCATGCTGAAAATTTTGGAGGAGCCGCCGCCGAGGTGCGTTATAATTGCCACGACAAACAATACACGCGCTCTTTTGCCGACCATAAAATCGCGTTTTTCCGTTTTTCGTTTTTGGAAAAAAGACCTTGTTTACGGTAAAAGCGGCGGAGATGAACTTGAAGAAAAAATTAAAAAGGCTTTAGCCCGTGCAGAAACAAGCGCCAGATTGCAGCCTACGCGAAACAATGTTTTAAAGTTTGAAAAGCTGCTCGCGATTTGCAAGTTTTCGGGCGACCCTACGATCAACAATCGCCTAGCCGGAGAATATATTAATATGATTTTATGATAGATTTTATCGCCGAAGAGAAAGAATTTAAAAATATTCTGTCGAAATTTGAAGGAGAATTAAAAAAAATCCGCACAGGAAGAGCGTCTTCGGTTGTGCTTGAAAGTATTATGGTTGATTCATACGGCACGCTTACGCCGCTTATGCACGTTGCGGCTTTGTCTTCGCCTGATCCAAAAAGCATAATTGTCAGGCCTTGGGATAGGACTATTCTTCCGGCGATCGAGCAGGCGCTCGAAAAAGCAAATTTGGGCGTATCTATCATATCCGAAAAAGATCAGGTGCGCGTTGTTTTCCCGGCGTTGACCGAAGAAAGAAGGAAAGAGTTTGTTAAAATTGTAGGCAAGCAGGCCGAAGAAGCGCGCATTAAAACGCGCAGGCGGCGCGATGAAATTTGGAAAACTATTCAGGAGGAAGAACGCTCAAAGCTCATTTCGGAGAACCAAAAATTTTCTCAAAAGGAAAAGATGGAGCACATGGCGGAAGAAATAAACAAAAAAATAGAAGAAATGACGGAGAAAAAAGAAAAAGAGATTATGACGATTTAAAATTTTCAATGATAATCGCGGCACTTATTTTTATAGTAATTTTGCTTGTTCTGGTGCTTTCCCATGAATTTGGACATTTTTTCGCGGCGCGCGCGTTCGGAATAAAAGTTGAGGAATTCGGTTTTGGCATTCCGCCGCGGATTTTAAGTTTGTGGCGGGATGGAAAGGGCACGCTTTACTCGCTTAATTTTTTGCCTTTCGGCGGATTTGTAAAAATTTTTGGTGAGGAAGGCGATGACGCGGGCCAGCCGCAAAGCTTTGGTTCAAAGCCTGCGCGGACGAGAGCATTGGTTTTGGCAAGCGGCGTTTTTGCGAATATTTTGCTGGCCTATTTTTTATTTACCGCGATAAGCGCTTTGGGCGTGCCGCAGTTGCTGTCTGGGGAGAAGATAAGTTTTTATCCAGACGCTAAAGTAACTATTATAGAGGTGGCGCAAGGATCTCCTGCCGAGACTGCCGGTATGAGTGTTGGCGACCAGGTTACCGGCTTTGCGAAAATAGAAGATTTTCAAAATTTTGTTAAAGAAAATCATGGCAAAAATATCCGTGTTTCGTTGCTCCGCGGAACAGAGGAGATTGAACTTGCCGTTCTGGCGCGCGAAAATCCTCCGGAGGGTGAAGGCTCTTTGGGGGTGGCGCTTGGTTATGTTCGTATTGAAAAATCGTCATTGTACGTCGCTCCGATTGATGGCGCTGGTCTCACTTGGCAGGTTTTAAAAGACACGGTTTTGGGTTTTTTGGAAATTTTAAAAAATTTGGCAAATAGGGAAACGGCTAACATTCAGGTCGCCGGCCCGGTAGGAATTTTTAATATCACTTCTTCCGCGATTAATTTCGGCGCGCGCACAGTACTTATGCTGGCGGCGATTTTGTCGGTAAATCTTGCAGTGATTAATGTTCTGCCGTTTCCGGGTTTGGACGGCGGGCGGCTGTTTTTTGTGCTAATAGAGGCAGTCCGCAGAAAACGTATTTCTGTAAGAACAAGCGCGCTTGTGCATAGCATCGGGCTTACTGTTCTCATTATTTTGATGCTTTTCATAACTTATCACGATATTGCAAAAATATTTTTAGGGAGATAAATAATAGTGTATGACACAGCAGGTTTTAGCCGTTTTTGTGGTTTCCGCGATTGATTTTTTGATAGCCGTTGTTTTTTTTCTACAGCCTCGCCGACTTCCGGCGACAGCTGCATATGCTATTTTTGCTTTCACTGCGGCTTTATGGGGGTTTGGCATTGGATTTTTTTTATGGACCACTAATCAAACTCTTACTGACTTTTTCGCGCGCCTTATTTATTTCGCTGGCGGGCTTATTGCTCCGACTTTCTATTATTTTACTTTGCTTTTCACAAAAGAAAATGCGCTAAGTTTCAGAAAAAAAACAGCAATATTTCTGCCCTCGGTCGTCTTTTTTTTCTTTTATTTTTTTACCGACCTGATTATCAAAGGCGGCTGGAAAATAGGCGTTGCCGGATATTTTGTTTACGGGCCATTGCGCCTTCTTTTCTATATTCATCTTTGGTTGTTTTTTATACTCGCGTTTCGCGAGCTTTTAAAAAAATATCGCGCGGCATCTGACTCCGCTTTGAAAAAACAGATTATTTTGATAACTCTCGGAACTTTCGCGGCGCTGCCTCTTTTTTATAACTCTCGGTTTATTTGGATGGGTCCGCTTACAACTATCATATGGGTGGCTCTTGTAAGTTACGCGCTGGCTCGCCATCGATTGCTTAACGCGAAGGTTATTGCCATGGAGCTTTTTGTTTTTTTAATATGGCTATCTGCGGTTATTGAAACCGCGCTTTCACAATCGGGCGGAGAGCTTGTGAGAAAATTCACACCGCTGGTCGTCGTCGGATTTTTTGGGTATTTGCTTATCCGCAGTGTTTTGCGGGAAGTTCGCACTAGGGAAGAAATTGAAAAGCTCGCGCACAATCTGGAGAATGCCAATGAGAAACTTACAAAACTTGATGAGGCCAAATCGGAATTTATTTCTTTGGCCGGGAATCAATTGCGGGCGCCGCTGACGGTGATCAAAGGATACACTTCTTTGGTGCTGGAAGGCTCCTTCGGGGATATAGACAAAAAAGCGCGCGGCGCGTTGAGTCGAGTTTCCACGGCCACCAATCAGTTGATTAAATTGGTCGCGGAGCTTTTGGATCTTTCCCGAATTGAGGCGGGCAAAATAAAATACGAGTTCAAAAAAATGTATCTGGATGATGTTGTTGACGAGATAATAAAAGAATTTGATGCAATATTTAAACCAAAAGGCATATTGGTAGAATTTAAAAATGAAAATAACAGAGCTTTTAGCGTTTTCGGAGACGCAGACAAGCTGCGCGAGATTGTCGTCAATTTAGTAGATAACGCTCTGAAATATTCCAAAATTGGGCCGATTTTGATAACTCTAAGGCCGAAATCACAACGGCTGCTGCTTTCCATTCAAGACAATGGTGTGGGCATACCGCAGGATGAGCTGCCGCGTCTTTTTACTAAATTTGGCAGAACTGAAATTGCCCAAAAAGAGCGTCCGGAGGGTATTGGTTTGGGGCTTTATTTTGTGAAAAAAATCGCGGAAGACCACAAAGGCCGTGTTTGGGCTGAATCGGAAGGGGTTGGAAAGGGCAGTACATTTTTTGCGGAACTTCCTGTAGCATAATAATATGCGCACGCTTACTAAAGATACTGTAAATAAAATAAGGGAAACCGTGACTTTGATGGGCTGGGTGGGCGGAAGGCGCGACCACGGTAAGCTTATTTTTATTGATTTGCGGGATAGGTGGGGGTTAGTTCAGATTGTTTTTTCCGCCAAAGGCGGATCCGTCTCTGGCGGAAACCCGAATTTGCTTGAACTTGCCGACAAACTTCGTCCAGAGTGGGTTGTAAAAATTGATGGCATTGTCAAAGAGCGGCCAGAGGGCATGCGGAATCCGGATATTGCGACAGGCAATGTTGAAATTGAGGCGACCAAACTGGAAATTCTGGCCGAAGCCAAAGCCCCGCCGTTTGATGTTGCGTCAGACGGCCGCGAGATCGGAGAAGATATTAGGCTAAAACACCGATATCTTGATTTAAAAAGAGGCCGTCTGCAAAAAAATTTAATTTTGCGGAGCGAGTTCCCGAAACACATCCGCGATTTTTTGTATGAAAGAGATTTCGTCGAAACAGAAACGCCATTGCTTACGAAGTCTACCCCAGAGGGTTCGAGAGATTTTGTTGTGCCATCTCGTCTGCATCCCGGCAAATTTTATGCCTTGCCGCAGTCGCCGCAACAATATAAACAACTTTTGATGGTTGCGGGGCTTGAGAAGTATTTTCAGATAGCGCGCGCGTTAAGGGACGAGGATACAAGAGCCGACAGAGGTTTTGAGCATACGCAAATTGATATTGAAATGAGCTTTGTGGAGCAAAAAGATGTGATGAATTTTATCGAAGAAATGGTAATTTATGCGGCGGAGAAAATCGGACAGAAAATAACGCAAAAGCCGTTTCCTACGTTTACTTATCAAGAGGCGATGGAAAAATTCGGAGCAGATAAATTTGATTTGCGCCAAAACAAAGGTTCCAAAGAGCTTGCCTTTGCTTGGGTTGTGGATTTTCCTGTGTTTGAGAAAGATGAGAATGGGTGTCTCACTTATTCTCATAATCCTTTTACTGCGCCTAAACCGGAGCACGTTAATGAGTTAATGCGCGGGAAAAATTTGGAGAGTTTGATTTCTCTTCAATACGATTTGGTGTGCAACGGGCACGAAGTGGGGGGTGGGGGGATACGCATCAATAAGGCGGAGGTGCTGGAGAAAGTGTTTGAAATTTTGGGGCACACCAAAGAAGAGATTAAAGAAAAATTTGGACATATGCTGGAGGCGTTTGAATACGGCGCCCCTCCTCATGGCGGCATAGCTTTGGGGCTTGATCGTTTGATGATGATCTTTTCAGAGGAAGAAGCCATGCGCGAGGTAGTCGCTTTCCCTCTTACCGGCGACGGCCGCGATCTTATGATGGATTCCCCAAGCGGGCTCACAAAAAAACAGCTCCGCGAATTGCATATTAAAGCAGGATAATGCAAACGCAATTTGTTATAATAAACTTATGTTGCTGGATTTTTTTAAAAGAGAGCGCGGCAGGACTCATGTTTTGGCAATTGATTTAGGCACTGCCTCCATATCGGCTGCTGCAGCTGTAAGGCATGAAGGCGAAAAAACAGAGATTTTGAAAGTTTTAAGGTACCCAATTGACCTATTTGGATATCAATTGGGCGGAGTTGCGGAAAAGTTGCCATATATTCTAAAGGACGGTTTTATAAAAGTTTTCAAAGACGCTTTCGGTGTTTTGCGCCATTTTGACATAATTATGATTGGATTTGCCGATCCGTTTTGCGTGGACAAAACAACGGAAAGAAAAATAACGCGCGCAAATTCTTCATCGGCAATTACCGAAGAAGAAATTAATCGGATGGTAAAATCATTGAGAGACGAAATTATGGACAAAATGCTGGCAATTGTCGGACATGAAATTTTAAGCATGCGCGTCAATGGTTACGAAGTTGATAGCGCCAACCGGTATAAAGGCAAATCTTTGGAAGCCGCGATTATGTTTACTTCAATCAGCCCGACTTTAAAAGAATACGTAGAAAGCGCCAAGGAAATGTTTTTCCCGAAAAGCGGCGTTTTTTATTATTCAGACGCCGCCGTTTTCCGCAAAGCGCTTAAATCCACAGGCAATCTTTACGAGCATGGCATTGCGATGGATATCGGTGGAGAAATGACCACGATTTTTGATGCAGATGCTTGTGTAAATCAGCGTTACGGCGCGGCGGCTTTCGGTGTCCGGACTTTAATGCGGAGAGTAGAGGCCTCAATGAAAATCGACGCTGCCGAAGCCGAATCTTTAATTAAAAAATATTCTTCTGGCGCTCTGGATGAAGCGATAAAAACAAAAGTTGAAAAAGTGCTTACGCCTGCATTATCTGATTGGTTTTTAGCGCTCCAGGAGCCGATACGGCAGTTTGCGTCCGGAAACTACACGCGCAAAATTATGCTGACTGGAGGCGGCGCGGATCTCGCGCTCTTCGCCGGGTTTTTGAAAGAAAGTTTGAAGCGAGATTATAATATTGCAGCAGATATCCAAATTTTCAACGCAGAAATCTTCCGCGATTTTTTTGCCGGGGCTTCGCAAAACTGGCTACGCGGCGGCGGCGATGTGATTTTATCTTCTTTAGCGCTTTTGACGCCATGAACACTATTCCTTCCAGCGGCAAGCGAATTATTTCTGATATAGTTATCGCGCCAAAGAAAGAAATTACTTCCCAGCTTTTTCAGGGGCCCGCTCCGTCAATAAAACCGCCTGTTTCCATAGCTAGAAAAAAAAAGAAAAAGAAAATTGTCTTGTTCGCCGCCGTTATCGCCGCGTTTTTATTCGGTGTCGGGCTATTTCAAGCTAAATTGGAAGTGATTTTGTCGCCAAAAACTACGACTGCCGTTGCCGAGAAAACAATAATTTTATCCAAGAATCCAGCTGACGGAGGCTTGATTTTCAAAACAGTGGCCCTGGAAGATTCAAGGGGCGGCGCGTTTAACGCAACGGAAAAAAAATCGCAGGAAATCCGCGCCGAAGGCAATGTTGTCATTTTTAATAAATCCAAAGCCCCGCAAGTTCTCATTTCTTCCACAAGGCTTGAATCTCCCGAAGGGAAAATTTTTCGTATTCCGCGCACGGTTGTAGTCCCGGGTGCGCGGCTGGACGGGGGGAAAACAACGCCAGGTTCCATTGAGGTTGCCGTTTCTGCGGATAAGCCTGGCAAAGAGTACAATATAGGACTTTCAGATTTTACGATACCCGGATTTAAGGACTCTCCTAAATATGAACTTGTTTTCGCGCGGTCCAAAACTGAAATGTTGGGAGGCGCTTCCGGCGAACAGCTTGTTGTCGGAAAGAGCGACCGCGATAAAGCTTCGGCGCAGATTATTTTGAAAGCGCAGAAGGAAGCGGTCAATTTGCTTAAGGATAAAATTCCTCAAAGCGAATTTTTACTTGTTCCGTCGGCGGATTACGCCGTTCTTAAAGAAAATGTTAATCCGCCTGTTGGGGTTGCTGTTTCTCAAAACAACAATTTTGATTTTATGATTGACGGCGAAATAAGAGGCACGATTGTGCCGCGAAAAGCTTTAGAAGAATTGCTTCTTAAGGATAACGCGGCGGCTACGGCTTTGAATGTATCTAATTTGCGCATAACCAACCTCGATGATTTAAAGATCGCGCTTATCGGGTATAAATTTGACGCTGAAACTTTCACTATTAAAATTTCTGGACAAATGGAAATAGAAGCGGCGATTGACAATGAGTTGATTAAGAATTTTATTGTTAAAAACGAGATTTACGATGCCAGCGCTATGTTCGATGCTTTTCCCGGGCTTTCGCGCGCCGAAATCAAAGTACGCCCATTCTGGATAAAGCCGTTTTATCGCAGTTTTAACGCCATCCCCAGCCGTATTGACATTATTTTGCAGTAGGTGTATCAATAGACTAAGTAAGGTTAAACTATCCTAATGATTAACGAACAACAACCAGCACAAAAGGAGGGCGACATGGGAGACGCAAAAAAGCCGTCAGTTGAGGCGTTGCGCGAAATGAGAGAATTGCATCAAAGCAAGTTGGCCAAAGCGGAGCTTGAGAAAGAGGCGCACATTCAGAAAATGTTAGAAGAGCTTGAAGGGTTGAGATCCGAACGGGAGCAAAATAAACAATTGCTTGGCGAAGCGCAAGCAACTCTGAATTATTACAATGAGATGGAAAAAAACGGGAAGCTTGACGAAGAAGACCTTAAAAACTCGGCCGACGTCAAAGGATTAGTTTCTGATCTTGAGAGGCAGAGAGGGGTTATCAATACTTTTGTTGACACATTTGTTGACACAATCAAAGCGAATCCCGAGGTTATTAAAAAATTAAAAGAAAAAGAAGCGGCCGAGCTCGAGGCGCAAAAGGCAGAAAGGTTAAAAAGGGAGGCGGCGCTCAAAGAGGAGACGCGAAAAGAATTCGCTATGTTGGCGGAAAAGATCAAGGCTTTGGGTGAGGAAAAATATCTTTTGGATAAACAAAGTAAAGACGCAGACGATGTTGAAATAGAAGCTCGTGAGAAAGTGAAAGAAATGACGCAGGTAGAAAGCGATAAGCTTAGCGAAAAGAGTCCAGTTAAGCATCAGCTTGGGCCATTCGATCGACAAGGCTCTTTTAATGCTTACCTTTCCCAGCTTTTAGATAGGCGCGAAAGGCTTGGGTTTTGGGATTTTAGCTCAAAAAGAGCCATAGATAATATCCTGTCTCAAAAAGTTCTTTTTGGCGCCGTGACTGACGCGTATGATAATTCTTGCAAGCTCCAAGAGTCACTGAAACCGCAATATGAAAAAATTGATGAGGACGCAAAAAAATTACAAGAAATTTATGCCGAAACTCGCTGGGGCAGGAATTCGGAACTTGTTTCCATTGATCGAGAGGCGTTAAACCGAGAGTTTGTTAATCTTCTTAGATCGTTTGCCGATGTAGATCGGCCGGACCCTACAGACTCCGCAGCCAAAATGCGGATTGGCAAGTATCCAGATTGGCGAAAAGCCCGGAGTGATCTTAAAAATGCAGCGCTTTACGGTATTTTGTATAGGATTGATAACAATGCGCCCTTTTAAATTCTTAGGCGCATATGAATTGGCGATCCCGGATCGCCAATTTTTATTTTTAACGAACAAGGCTATATTTGACAGTTTTTTGAGCCATGTGATACTCTGGAATATATGGCTAATAAATCCAAAATTTTGTCAAAATTACGTAATTTACAGCTTCCTCTTGTTGCGGAAAAGGATGAGGACGAGTTTTATGTTGTCGAATGCCCAATCTTAGAGGGCTGCTACGCACAAGGGAAAACCTTAGACGAGGCATTAAGAAATATTAGAGAAGTTATTTATTTGGTCGCTGAAGAAAAGGAAAATAGCGAGGCTCTTAAATCTTATCACCCAAAAGAATTGAGTTTGCACACTATTACACTCTAACTTATGTCGCAGTTACCGATTCTTTCTGGTAAGGAAATTATTGTTGAAGAATTTCTACAATTACTTGATTAACCATACCGTATTGACATTATTTTGCAGTAAAGCTAAGATACAGATACTTATTGTTTAATGCACGCGTCGTCTAAAGATAAGCTTATAAAGGAAGGGCAAGTGATTGAGGCATTGCCTTCGGCAATGTTCCGTGTTTTGCTGGAAGACGGCAAGGAAATCCTAGGCCATCTTTCGGGCAAGATGCGCGTAAATTACATTAAAGTATTGGTCGGCGACCGCGTTTTAGTGGAATTTAGCCCTTATGATGACGCGCGCGGGCGGATTATAAAAAGATTATGATATGAGAGTAAGAGCTTCGGTAAAACCAAGATGTAATAAATGCAAGGTCGTACGCAGGGGCGGACGAGTTTTTATAACTTGCCCGAATCCGAAACATAAACAAAGACAGGGCTAGTTCGACAAGCTCACTATAAATAATATGGTTCGCATCGCGGGGGTAAATATCCCAGATAATAAAAAAATTTCCGTATCTTTGCCGTATATTTACGGCATTGGCCGGTCTTCGGCGGAACAAATTTTGATCTCGGCCAAGGTTGATCAGAATAAGCGCGCTAAGGATTTGACTGCTCCGGAAATCGGCAGGCTACGGGATATTATTGAAAAAAAACATAAAGTTGAGGGCGAGCTACGCCGCGAAATTATTTTAAATATAAAACGCTTAAAAGACATAAAATCCTATCGCGGCTCAAGACACGCCAGAAATTTGCCGGTAAGAGGGCAAAGGACAAAAACAAATTCCCGCACGAGGCGCGGCAATGTCCGCAAGACCATGATGTCCGGGAAGAGGAAACTAGAGAAAAAATAGTTCGACAAGCTCACTATAAATAAAATGGGGAAAAAACGCATAATTCAAAAAGTTGATTTGACGACCGAGGACGGGAGAGCCGCCGCGGTTAAATCTGCCGCGCCAAAGAGGAAACTCACCGAAGGAGTAATACATATACTTTCAACTTACAACAATACCATTATTTCCGTTTCGGACACTAGTGGCGATGTTATTTTATCCGCAAGCGCGGGGTCTCTGGGTTTTTCCGGGGCAAAAAAAGGCACTCCGTACGCTGCGACCAAAGTAGCCGAATTTTTAGGAGAGAAGGCTAAAGTGGCCGGCATTAAAACATTAAATGCTCTGGTAAATGGCGTTGGCGCGGGGAGAGACGCGGCACTGCGCTCATTCGTTGCCCAAGGCTTCGATGTCTATTCTATCAGAGACATTACGCCGATTCCGCATAACGGTCCGAGGCCTTCTAAATCGCGCAGAGTATGAGACTTAATTGTAAAACATGCAGAAGATTGGGTATGTCCGTGTGCGGACGAGAGAAGTGCGCGTATAAGCGCAAACCCTATCCGCCCGGCGTGCACGGGAAAGCGTTCCGAAGAGGACTTTCAGAATTCGGGGCGCAATTGCGCGACAAGCAGCGCGTGAAATTTCTTTACGGCCTACGAGAGCGGCAATTCAGAAATTATGTGCTAAGAGCAATTTCACAGCGCTCTGTGCCGACTGGCGAAGCGGTTGTTGCAAGCTTGGAGATGAGGTTGGATAATATTACTTATCGCCTCGGTTTTGCCCAAACCAGGGCTGCGGCGAGGCAGATTGTAAATCACGGACATGTTATCGTGAATGGCAAAAAAGTGACAATACCTTCGCATAGGCTGAAAGTCGGAGATGAAATAGAAATTCGTTCTTTAAGCCGCCAGAGAGCTTTGTTTGTTGATTTAGGCGCGACGCTTAAAAAATATGCCCCGCCGGCTTGGCTGGAATTGGATAAGACAAATTTTAAAGGCAAAGTCGTTTCTCTGCCGCAAGCAGAAGATTTTATTAAATCATATAATTTAAGTTCAATAGTCGAATATTACTCGCGTTAAAGATTTTATTATTTTATGGACTACAATATTGTTTCTCCGGTGCATACCAAGGTCGTTTCGGAAAATGAGAGTAAGGGGGTCTACGAGCTAGAAGGCTTTTACCCGGGGTACGGGCACACTATCGGCAATTCGCTGCGGAGAATTTTACTTTCTTCTTTGCCGGGCGCCGCGGTAACTCGCGCGAAGATTGAAGGGGCCAGTAATGAATTTATGACGCTTCCGGGCGTTTTGGAAGACGTTGTCACGATTTTGTTAAATTTAAAACAATTGCGGTTTAAGCTGCACGGAGATGGGCCGGAGACAGCGGTTTTAGACGCAAAAGGCGCGAAAGAAATAAAAGGCAAGGACGTAAAATGCCCAACCCAATTGGAACTTTTAAACCGCGATCAGCATATCGCTACTTTAACCGACAAAGGCGCGCGTTTTATCGCGGAATTGATAATTGAAAAAGGAATTGGATTTGTGCCGTCTGAAGAATTGATGAAAGACAAAGTTTCAGTCGGCACTCTTGTCTTAGACGCGATATTCACGCCGATTCGCAGGGCCACATACGAAGTTGAAAATATGCGCGTTGGCGACCGCACGGATTATAATCTTGTGAGATTGTTTATAGAAACCGATGGGACAATTTCTCCTCGCGAAGCTTTCAAACAGGCTCTTGTGATTATGAAAAAACAAATTGAGCAACTGGATATTTTCGTAAGCGATGAAAAGAGCGAAGAGCCTGTCCGTGGCAGCGAGGCCGGCAAAGAAATAGTTGAGAAAAAATTCGCAGGCATGAAGCTTTCCGCAAGAACCAAAAACGCTCTTTTAGCTGCCGGAATTGGATTGCCGGAAGATATCGCGCTAAACTCAGAAGCCGAAATTAAAGAGCTGGAAGGAATAGGCGATAAAGCTGTTTCGGAAATAAAAAAAGCCTTGGCAAAATTGGGATTAGCATTAAGAGAGTAAGCGATTAACAATGGCGCGCAAATTCCACCGCGAAAAAAATCAAAGGCGGGCATTTCTTAAAAGTCTTGCGGAGGCCTTGATTATGAGGGGCAAAATAAAAACAACGCTTGCGCGGGCTAAGGAATTGCGCGGAGTTGCCGAAAAGCTGGTTACGCGCGCTGAAAAGTCAAGCAAGTTTCTTTCTGCGGAGGCCGCGAAAAAACTCATTAAAGAAATTGCTCCAAAATATCGAGAAAGAAAGGGCGGGTATACGCGCATTATAAAACTCTTGCCGCGGAAGAGCGACGCAGCCAAGATGGCAATTATAGAATTCGTATGAAACGCGAAATAATTATAGATGCTGCGAATAAAAAATTAGGGCGGGTTGCGTCCAACATAGCTTTGGCTTTGCGCGGAAAAACTGACGCGGATTTTCTGCCGCACCGGACAGTGTTACCCAAAGTGATCGTAAAAAACGTTGACAAGATAAATTTTTCCGAAAAAAGACTAAAAAACAGTTTTTACGCGCGCTATTCTGGCTATCCAAGCGGTAGAAAAACTATAAGTGCTTTGGAGGTGGCAAAAAAGGACAAGCGCGAAGTTTTGCGCCGCGCCATTTCCGGAATGCTTCCAAGGAATCGTTTGAAAAAGGGAATGATTAAAAATTTAATTATTTATCATGGCGAAGACAGATAGCGCTAAATATTTTGAAGCTGTTGGCCGGCGCAAGACCTCTGTGGCTCGTGTGAGGCTTTTTCAAGACAAAACCGGCAAAGAAAATATTTTAGTAAACGATAAGCTTCATGCTGTTTATTTCCCGACCCCGACTCTTAAAAAAATCTCCGAAGACGCTTTGCGAGCCGTGCGCCAAGAAGGCGCGTTTAAGGTTACTGCAAAGATAAAAGGCGGCGGAATTCATTCGCAGGCTGAAGCCTTGCGAATGGGCATCGCCCGCGCGCTTTTAAAAGCCGATCCTTTGTACAGAAAAACTTTAAAACAACTCGGCTTTTTAAAACGCGACCCGCGGATGAAAGAACGTCGCAAATTCGGCCTCAAAAAAGCAAGGAAGGCCCCGCAGTGGGCGAAACGGTAAATTGTGTTCGAAACCAGATTGATTTTCATACGTTAGCACTCTTGCAGAGAGAGTGCTAATTTGCTAAGATTACGAAAGTACGAATTTTTACGAATAGTACGAAAAAATGAGACTAGATCAGAGAAAAGAGGATATTTTAGGGTTTATTGTGCGGGATTATGTCCACACCGCTTTTCCGATATCTTCTAACATGGTGGTTGGAGGTTTGAAGTTGGAGGTAAGCCCGGCGACCATTCGCAATACGATGCTCGCGCTGGACAAAGAAGGATATCTTTACCAGCCGTATACTTCCGCTGGAAGGGCGCCAACCGAAAAAGGTTATCGCTATTTTATCGGGCATTTAATGTCTGTGAGACAGCCGGAAGCAGAGCTCTGCGCGCGCATTGATAAAATTTTTGAGAATATGGAGCAAGAGACAGGCTTTGCTTTTGATGAGCTTTCGCGCGCGATTGCCGGCCATCTTAAACTTTTTTCTGGCGTTGGCCTTTTGGACACCGAAGAAAAATTTTTTGCAAGAGGCATGTCTGAAGTTTTGCGTTCCCCGGAGTTCGAGGAACGTAATTTAGCCGCCGAGTTCGCGGATTTTGCAGAAAACATGGAAAGCAATTTGCTGGAGCTGAAAAAAAACGCAAAGTTTGATTATGAACCAACTTTTCGCGTCAGCGGATTCGGAATAGCAAGTGTATTTTTTGATGACGATGAATTGGGGAGATGCGCCGTTTTCTCTGCCGGACCCAAACGAATGAATTACGAAAAAGCCGCGTCGGTTTTAAAATACGCGGCAAAGGATATTAAAAGTAAGAATAAAAAACATGCCAGACGAGGAAAGCATTGAAAACGAAGTTATAGAAGAGGAGGGGCTGGTTGATAAATTAAAAAAGTTGCGTGAAAATTTGAAAGCATGCGAAAAAGAAAAAGGGGAATATTTGGCTGGTTGGCAGAGGGCGAAGGCAGATTTTATAAACGCGAGAAAAGACGAGGAAAAAGCACGTGCGGAATTCGTGAAATTCGCGGCGGAGAAGGTTTTGCGGGAAATGCTGGCTGTGGCTGATTCTTTAGAAATTGCCGGCGATAAACATATTTATGCGCAGCTTAGGGAAATTTTAAAAAGAGATGGAGTAGAACCAATAGAGGCCAGGGGCGCAAAATTTGATCCGCTTTATCATGAGGCTTTAGAGCAAGTTGAGGTTTCAGAAAAAGAAAAAGACGGTGCGGTTTTAGAAGAGCTACAAAAAGGATACACTATTTATAACCGGGTCCTGCGCCCATCAAAAGTAAAAGTTGGGCATTATGAAATTCAAATCAACGAATGATATGCAAATGCAACAAATCAATTTGTATATTCGTATCATTCGAATAAAATTAGTAGATTAGTATTATAATTTCATGGCAAAAATACTTGGGATAGACTTAGGAACAACCAACTCGGCGATGGCGATTGTCGAGGGAGGAGTTCCGAAAATATTGGAAAACGCGGAGGGGGTCCGCACGACTCCGTCCGTTGTTGCTTTTTCAAAAGCCGGAGAAAGGCTGACTGGTATTTTGGCTAAGCGCCAAGCTGTCACAAACCCCAAAAACACAATTTTTTCTGTGAAGCGTTTGATAGGACGCAAATTTAGCGATTCGGAGGTCAAGCGCGACAAAACCCTGCTTCCTTACGAAATGCGCGAATCACAAAACGGCGGGGTTGACGTTAAAATTAATGAAAAATGGTACAGACCCGAAGAGGTGTCCGCGATGGTGCTTGCAAAGCTGAAAGCGGACGCCGAAGCCAAACTCGGCGATAAAATTGAGGAGGCCATAATAACAGTGCCGGCGTACTTTGATGATTCGCAGCGCCAAGCCACAAAAGCGGCCGGAGAAATCGCGGGGTTTAAAGTCCGCAGAATTTTAAATGAGCCTACTGCGGCCGCTTTGGCTTACGGTTTAGACAAGAAAAAAAATGAGCAAATTGTGGTCTATGATTTCGGCGGCGGGACTTTTGATCTATCCGTTTTGGAAATTACCGCAGATACTATTGAAGTGAAAGCGACAGGCGGGGATACGCATTTAGGCGGAGATGACATTGACCAAAAGCTCATCGGCTATATCGGCAGCGAATTTAAAAAAGAAAGCGGAGTTGATATAACCAAAGATCCGCTGGCCCTCCAACGTCTTAGAGAGGCTGCGGAAAAAGCGAAACACGAGTTGTCAACCGCGCTGGAAACGGAAATAAATATTCCTTTCATCACTTCAGACGCCTCCGGCCCCAGGCATTTGCTTATGAAGCTTGCTCGCGCCAAACTTGAGGATTTGGTGAGAGATTATTTGGAGAAATCTTTTGAAATTACCAAAAATGTTGTCCGCGAAGCCAAATTTGAATTAAAAGATATTGATGAGATCGTTCTGGTGGGAGGGCAGACTAGAATGCCTGCAATTCAGGAAGGAATAAAAAACCTTTTTGGAAAAGAGGCTAATCTCTCCATTAACCCGGATGAAGTTGTAGCGGTTGGCGCTGCTGTGCAAGGGGGGATTTTGCAGGGGGATGTAAAAGATGTTTTGTTATTGGATGTTACGCCGCTCTCGCTTGGGATTGAGACTTTGGGAGGGGTTATGACGAGAATTGTTGAAAAAAATACGACAGTGCCGGTTGCGCGGACGCAGGTTTTTTCAACCGCTGCTGATAACCAAACGTCTGTGGAAATACATGTTTTGCAGGGCGAGCGCGAGATGGCCGCGGACAACAAAACTTTGGGGCGGTTTATTTTGGACGGGATCCCGCCCTCTCCCAGAGGCATGCCGCAGGTTGAGGTATCTTTTGACATTGATGCCAACGGAATTTTGTCGGTGAAAGCCAAGGATAAGGCGACAAACAAGGAACAATCAATTCGCATCGAAGCTTCCACTGGACTATCTAAAGATGAAATCGAGAAAATGAAAAAAGATGCGGAGTTGCATGTTGATGAGGATAGAAAAAAGAAAGAATTAATTGAGGCCAAAAACCGCGCAGACGCATTGGTTTATACGGCGGAGAAATCTTTGAGAGATGCAGGAGACCTGCCTGACGGCAAGGCAGGTAAAGTAGATCAGGCTGTTAAAGACGAGGTTAATCAAAAAATAGAGGTGTTAAAAAAAGCAAAAGATGGCAATAATGTTTCTGAAATCCGCAACGCAGAAACCGCCTTGGCGCAATCTCTCTCCAAAATCGGCGAAGCGATGTATAAGCAGGGCGAAAAACCGGAAGATAAAGGGCCTGACGTTAAGGACGCAGATTATAAAGATGTGGACGGGGAGAAAAAGTAACATGTTTAAAGGATTTGTTTTGTCAGAATCGTTAAAAAATCCAACGGTTTTAAATAAATTCGATAAGATTAAGGTTATTGTTGAACGCCATCCAGAATATCCCCCAGTCCCGATTTGGCATGATTTTAAGTTAAAGATAACTGATAAAGACGTTAACAAAACGCTCAACATTTTTGCTAGAGAGATGAAAGATGCTTGGTACGCACATTTTTGGAATAAGAAAATACTGTACGTTGTTTTGCCGGAGAAAATATTTAAAATGCCGCTAGAGAAAGAGTTAAAATCAAAAGAATACAAAAAGTGTAGAGAGTACGCGGCAAAACACGGAGTTGAGGAACGGTATTTAAATTTTTGGATCGAGGATTAAAACCAGTTTATAATCAGCAGCATAAATCATGTCTAAAAACTACTACGAAATTTTGGGGGTGAAGAATGGTGCGTCGCAGGAGGAAATCAAAAAAGCGTACAGAAAGTTGGCGCATGAGCATCATCCGGATAAAAAAGGGGGTGATGAGAAAAAATTTAAAGAAATCAATGAAGCCTATCAGGTGTTGGGAGACGATCAGAAAAGACGGCAATATGATCAGTTCGGGCAAACTTTTTCACAGCAAGGCGGAGCCGGAGGTTTCAGAGGATTCGATTTTTCTGGCTTTGAAGGCGGGTTCGGCGCCGACCTTGGCGATATTTTTGAAGATTTTCTTGGCGGATTTGGTGGTTTCGGCAGAACGGGCGCTCGGCGTCAAAAGCGCGGCAGTGATATCTCTCTGGGCATTGATATTTCGTTCCAAGAATCCGTTTTTGGCGGAAATCGTAGCGTTGTTATTGAAAAAACATCAAAATGTGAAATTTGTGGAGGTGCTGGCGCAGAGCCGGGGACAGGCCTGAAAAAATGCGCGACTTGTCAGGGTACTGGCACTGTTCGCGAAACGCGCCGTTCGCTTTTTGGTTCTTTCACCTCTCTTGCAGAATGTTCTCATTGCCGCGGGCGCGGTGAGGCGCCGGAGCGCGCTTGCAAGCAGTGTCGCGGAGCTGGAGTTTTAAGGCAATCTCAAGGCATTGAAATAGTGATTCCTCCCGGAATCCGCGATGGAGAGGCGATAAAACTTACCGGTTTGGGGGAGGAAGTTTCCAAAGGCCAAGCAGGGGACCTCTATGTTAGAATCCATGTTTTACCGCACCATATTTTCCGGCGCGAGGGGTATGATATTTTGATGGATTTGCATTTGCCTGTTTCTCGCATGCTTTTGGGCGGAGAAGAAACTATTGATACTCTGGATGGCAAAATTTCTGTGCGCATTCCGGAGCTTTCAAAATCCGGCGACTTTCTGCGCCTTCGCGGAAAAGGAGTTTCGAAAGCGCGCGCTCAACGCGGCGATCTTTTAATCCGCCTCTATCCAAAACTTCCAAAAAGACTTTCACCGCAAGCCAAAAAACTCCTTTCGGATTTGGAGAAAGAAGGCTTATAATAGAGGCATATGACATACTTATCTATGCTCAAGAACCCCGCGTGGGATATGGTGTTTGTTTTGATGCTTGTAGCGGCTGGATTTTTTTGGGGGATTTCGGGAGGCAAGAAAAAAATGGCGCTTACAATGCTCGCGCTTTACGTTTTGCTTGTGATTTTTCCTTATTTCCCGATTGATTCTATTTTAGGCGGACGCGCTCCGAATGAGATTTTTATGTTCAGAGCGGGTATTTTTTTGGCGGCGCTTTTGCTTTTAGCGCTCTTTTTATCCCGCGCGTTTGCCAGGCAAGCGCACGATAACTGCGTTTGGTGGGAAATTATTTTGCTCGCCGTTTTAGCGGCCGGGTTTCTTGCGGCGTCAATTTTGTCGCTGGCTCCGGCGGAACTGATTAAAAATAATACTCTAAATCTTTCGTCTTCTGTCCTTAAGCTTTTTGCCGACCCTGTAATCGCCAAATGGTGGACAATCCTCCCGATTTTCGGAGTTATTTTTTTATAATTGAAAACATGCGAGGGGTTTGATAAGGTTTGTAAATGATCGCCGATTATATAAAAACTTTGCAAGATTGGTGCAAACTAAAATCGGTTTTGTGGAGAAAGGAAACCAAAATAATTTTTAAGCAGGGAGATATTTGGTGGTGCAGTTTAGGAATAAATTTAGGTGAGGAAATGTTCGGAAAAGGAGAAAAATTCCGCAGGCCGGTTCTGGTTTTTCGCAAATTGACTGGTAATTCTTTTTTGGGACTGCCCATTACCAAGCAGGAAAAACGGGGTAGCTGGTATGTAGAAATTACAATCCATAAGGAAAAACGCTGGATAATGCTGAATCAGGCAAGGATTTTGGATAAAAAACGCCTTACCAATAGAATCGGCGAATTAGATGGCGTTGATTTTAAGAAAGTTAAAGAAGAATTTTTGAAGTTTTACGGCTCATAAAATCGTCACCCCGCCCTTTTTAGGCGGGGATCAGTGGGAAAATCCCAAATTGTACTTTCATTATAGCAAGCTGATAAATCGTGTCAATAGCGGTATCCACAGGCATTATCGACGATGTACACATCGGTTATCGCCAAATGGTGGACAATCCTCCCGATTTTCGGAGCGATTTTTTTGTAATCTATTTATACAACCAAGCTCGAACTTACTTTATCAGAAATTCTTAAGCTAAAGTAGCCTCGCCCCGCGAGCGGGGCATTCCGCCACTCGCCAATCTTCGGCGGGTTCGCTCCCAAAACCCGCAAAAATTGATTCCTAATTGAAAAGAAAATTCTGCGCGCGCCAACCTTCAAATTTAAAAATTTTTGCGGGTTTTGTGCTTTGCTGGCGCAAAGGGACAGAGAAAAGCGATCTATTTCCTAAGAACTAAAACGTGGGAGCCGGCATTATCGGGGCGAAATTTTTCTGGCTGCCACACAATAATATCTGTATCTACCTTGAGACCAATCTTTCTCAACTGGCTCCTAAAAATTCGGAATGAAACTTTGTGCTCTTCCAAATTTTGGAGCTCAAGTTTCTCTATATCGCGCATTGTTCTTATGACCTTTCTAGTAGCGTTACCTTGGCCATAATAACTTTTTAATTCACGATAATATTTTTTAACGGCACTTTTTCTATCGATTATATAATTCGGCAAAAAATGTTCGCACATTATAATTACGCCGTCCGATTTAAGGTGTCTTTGTATATTTTTTAAGAATTTTATTTTGTCTTTGTTTTCAATGTGGTGATAAGCCAGACTTGCAGTTATAAAGTCAAACTTCTTTTTCAAATTTATTCTTATTACATCCCCATAAACAAATTTCCAGCGCGGAAACATTTTTTTGCCGGTTTCTATAAAATTTTCGTTATTATCGATGCAGACAGCATTTATATCGGGATATACGAAACTCAAATGATTTACAAAATTACCCGGACCACTACAAAAATCTAAAATTTCTATAGACTTTAGTTTTTTATTCAGCTCATAGCCGGTACTGGATCGCAAACCGCCAAACGGCAAATTCCCGCTTCGTTTTGAAAGTTCTTGCATTAAAATTCCAGCAGCAACGAACCACATCAATGTCTCGTTTTTTGTAGCATCCGGACCGGCCCTAAAGTAATCTTCTGCGGATTCATATAGTGAGGTTGAAAATGTGTTCATACACTTAAATTATCCATAAAATTCATAGGAAATAAAATGGCCGAGGCAGAGATTTTGTCTTTTGCCCCGGCCTAAGCGCCTTTGCGCTCAATAGTTCCTCATTGTTTCACAGAAACATCCGGCGCTGTATCGAGCCTTGAAAAAAAGCTCGCTCGATGTAAAAATGCTGTTCCATGTCTCTTTGAGCTTGCTTCCCTTCACACTCACGGCGCCCTCCGGCACAAGCGTCCCTGGTTGCAATTCGCCCCTGCTATTGATAACTCCGAGATAGCTTGCTCGCGGAGGTTGTTCGCACTGCTTTGTTACCACGGGGCTTTTCGCTATGAATTCATAATGTCCTTTGCCGGAACCTTCAGCGATGAACGGCTCAACAAAAAGCGGGACTTCAACTTTTGGGCCATTTACTATCTGCCGCGCGTCTTCCAGGTTGATGGATGATACCAGTATCTCGAAGCCCACCCGCTCGGCATTGATGTCGTAGAGCTCATAGAATGCGCGAGGCGCAGGCCCAAGTTTTCCGTCAATGTAGTGATACGGCGTTCGCGGAGCAATCATTTTATTCTGCACTTCTGCATTTTCACTCCATAGCTTGATGTAGAAGTAAAGGTTGCCTCGCTCATATTCTCGGAGGATTGACCTCGACATACTCACGCCGTTGGAGAAAACCAAAAGGTTTATCCCGCATTCCCTCGCCCATTGGCAGAGTTGGCCGAGCTGTTTGTAAAGTACAGGCTCACCGTCTCCAACAATCCTAATCCATTTCCCTCCTATCGATTGAAAGTCGTTCAGAATGCTAAGTAGTTCGGGGAAGGTAATATGGCTGGGACTGCGTCTCCAACTGACGATATCCGTATAGCAGATATCAGGACATGTGGCGTTGCACCCGACGGGGATCATGAGATTCATAACGCCCATTCGCGAAACGGCCTCCACTTTCTCAAAGCCAGGATAGAGCCGTGGAGCAACAACGGAAAACTCCTCTTTCTTCCCGTCATGAATCAGTTTAGCATCAGCTGCCGCGTTGCTTAGCGCATATGCCCACCTCAATTCGTGCGAAAACAATGAATCTTCAAAGGTGCGTAAATTTCTCATTTCATTCACCTCCCTTCTTGAGAAATATGAGAAATTGTCTAGCACAATTATATATTAAATCTTAGGAAAATGCAAGAGTTTGTATAATGCCACCCAATTTTGGACTCCTGAGGCAAATAAATTAGTAATGATTTTGGTTGAAGCGTCATCATAAATTGTATCGGTGAAAGTTTGTTTTGGAAAGCATGGTGGACTCTTTCTGTATTGTAAAAAATTAGATAATCAATGAGTTTGCGGTTGAATTCATCCGGATTCAAGAGAAGAAAAGAATGGTAATCAATGAATTCCTCTTGAACTGTGCGGTTGAACCGTTCAAGATGCGCATTCATCTTTGGAGTCTTGGGGTACGTATGATAATGAGTCATGTGCAGCCGGCGCAGTTCCTCGTCAAAATGCTTCTTGAATTCAGAGCCGTTGTCAGTTAAGACATGCTGGAATTCGAAAGGATAAGGAAATGCTCTGCGGCACAAATCAAAGAATTCTTTAGCCGCCAAAGAGGCATGTGATTTGGTAGCCCAGGCAAAAGCGAATCTTGTATGGATGTCTTCAAAGGTAATCACGTATCTCCTGCAGCCATTAACAAACCTTTCTACGGTATCCAAGGCCACCAAATGGCCTACGTAGAGAGTCCTGAAATCCTTAGGTTTTCTAATGATTTTTTGCCTGTTGGCTTTCTTGATTTTGCCGAAATGGGTCACTTTTTGAGGGAAGACTCTCATCTTTTCAGGATCGTCGGCAATAATTCTCGCAGTGGTCCGTGGTTGAGGACATCTCACGTTTTTGGCGCCGCAGAATTGATAAAGCAAGGGATATATTTTCTCCGCCCCAAGATTTGGATGGCTTTGTCTTAAACGCTTGATTTCCTGAACAACCTCAAGAGGCCAAAGTCTCCTTCTTTTTGTTTGTGGCGCCTTTGACTTCTCGTTTAAGGCCTCGATTTTCTTGCTTCCAGCCTCCCATTGCCGCTTCCAGAGGTAGAGATTAGACCTTTTGTGAGGAAAAGCGTCTAAAGTTGCTCGAAGGCCGTGCTTTTCCCAGAATACCAAAACTTTTGCCTTGAGCTTGGCTTTTTCTGTAATCATATACCGATATCTTAGAGCGTCGTTGTAGACTGTGATAAACCCCTTGATGCCGGTGTATTTGCAATGAATGTGATTAAAAAATTCCATAAGGCTAGGGCCTCATGGAGTCCAAGATGTATCTGGCATTATGCAGAGTTAGTGTCTTGTACAATAATGGTGGACAATCCTCCCGATTTTCGGTATTATATTTTTATAATTTCCCGCCGGCGGAAAGGAGAAGGTGTATAATACAATAAGATGGCAAACGGTATGTTGGGAGTACTGATTTGTTGCCCGAGGAAAGAAACGGTCCTTTTGTATTGATTTATCAGAAAAGTTATGCTAATAAAACGGATGCAAGAAAGCGTGAGAATTTTCTAAAATCCGGAGTTGGCAGAAAGTTTCTTGACGAAATATTAAAAAGCTAAATAGTGGAAGTTCAGCGCTTTCTCCGCCCATAGCTCAATTGGCAGAGCAGCTCCCTTTTAAGGAGAAGGTTCCAGGTTCGATTCCTGGTGGGCGGAGAAAGCGCTGGATATAACGAAGCTCCCTTTTTCAGCCAGAGGCTGATCCGCCTCAGGCGGCGAAAACGGTTCGCACTATTTCAAGAATACTGGACCAACAAGAACGCAAATAATGACAAACCAGCGCCTATGCGATACTATAAATCCATGCGGATTTCACGGCTTTTCAGTAAAACGCAGAAAAAATCGCCTAAAGACGAGGAGTCCAAAAACGCGCGTTTTTTAGAGCAGGCCGGTTTTATCAGCAAATCTGCCGCCGGAATATACTCCTTTTTGCCTTTGGGGCTTAGGGTGTTAAATAAGATAGAAAACATTGTAAGAGAGGAGATGAACACTGTAGGCGGGATTGAAATTCTGATGCCTGCGCTTCATCCCAAAGAGAGCTGGGAAGCGACAGGACGCTGGGCGTCTTTCGGCGCTCTATTTAAAACAAAGAGCAATTTCGGCGGAGAGTACGCGTTAGGCCCCACGCACGAGGAAATTTTATATCAGCTCTTAAAACGGCACATAAGTTCGTACCGCGATCTTCCGGTTTATATTTACCAAATCCAAACAAAGTTTCGCGATGAACCGCGCGCGAAAAGCGGACTTTTGCGCACAAAAGAATTCCGCATGAAAGATTTTTACAGTTTTCATACGGACGACAAAGATCGCGACGCATACTACGAAGTGATAAAAAAAGCTTATGCAAAAATTTTCCAAAAACTCGGGCTTAACGCTATCCCGACAACCGCAGGTGGCGGAACATTCTCGGAACTATCCATGGAGTTTCAGGTGCTATGCGAAGCCGGAGAAGATATTATTTTTTTGTGCAAAAAATGCAATTTGGCGGTAAATAAGGAAATAGTAAGCAGCAAGACGTCTAAATGTAAAAACTGCGGCGGAGCCACGATTGAAAAAAAAGCCATCGAAGTCGGCAACATTTTCCCATTAAAAGAACATTTTGCAAAAAGCGTTAACTTGATTTTTAAAGACGCGGCTGGCAAAGAAAAACTTGTGTCGGCAGGATGCTACGGCCTTGGCACCTCGCGCGTCATGGGCGCGATCGCCGAGGTTATGAGCGACGATCGCGGGCTTATTTGGCAGGAAGCTGTTGCGCCGGCTAGCGTTCACTTGATCGCCGTGCCGGGCGGCGCAGAAGTTAAAAAATCAGCCGAAAAGCTGTACGATGGTTTGATTGCAAAAGGCGCCGAGGTGTTATATGATGATCGCGATACGGCAACTGCCGGAGAAAAGTTCGCGGACGCGGATTTGATTGGCATTCCGCTGCGCGCAGTGGTCAGCGAAAAGACACTGGAGAAAAATTCTGTTGAATTGAAAAAACGTTCCGAAAACAAAACTGTTTTAATTAAAATTAACGATTTAAATTCCATGCTTCATGCTTCATGATTCATGTTTTATGACATATGTTCAGTAAACTTTTTGGAATATTTTCAAAAGACCTGGGTATTGATTTAGGCACCGCAAACACTCTTGTTTATGTGCGCGGCGAGGGCATTTTAATTAACGAGCCGTCCGTAGTCGCAATTAACCAGAAAACCGGGCAAGTCGTTGCCATTGGCAACGATGCTAAAAAAATGATCGGGCGCACTCCGGGGCATATAATTGCAATGCGGCCGTTGGTGGATGGAGTGATTTCTGATTTCGAAGTTACGGCTGAAATGCTTAATTATTTTATAAAAAAAGTGCATAGCGCCTCCGCCCAATTTTTCGCGCGCCCGCGCGTTGTGATAGGAATTCCGTCGAGCATAACCGAAGTTGAACGCAGGGCCGTGAGAGACGCCGCAAAAAATGCCGGCGCGCGCGACGTTTTTTTGGTTGAAGAGCCAATGGCGGCGGCTATCGGGGCGCGTTTGCCGATTCAGGAGGCAATCGGCTCTATGGTAATAGACATAGGTGGCGGAACCACGGATATCGCAGTAATTTCTTTGGGGGGCATTGTGGCGTCAAAAAATTTGCGCATTGCCGGAGACAAATTCAATGAAGACATTGCCGCTTATGCAAGAGACGAATTTAAGTTGCTTATAGGCGAGCGCACGGCGGAAGACATTAAAATTTCCATAGGTTCGGTTTGGAAATCAAATGAAGTTTTGGAGGGCGCATTGCGCGGCCGCGATTTGGTAACAGGTTTGCCTAGAGAAGTTTTGGTGACGGATAGCGATGTTAGGGTTGCTTTGGCTAAATCAATGCGCGCCGTAGTCGATGCCGTTAAAGGAGTAATCGAAGATACTCCGCCTGAATTGGTTTCAGATATTATGCATCGCGGCATATTGCTGGTAGGAGGAGGCAGTTTAATAAGAGGTTTAGACAAGCTTTTGGAAAGGGAAACAAAAATTTCTGTTGCTTTCGCAGAAGATCCTTTAACGGCCGTTGTGCGCGGAACAGGCGTCATTTTGGAAGATTTGGAGAGTCTGTCGGAAGTATTTATCGAAGACGACTATGATTTACCTCCAGAATAAACCCTCACGCCAATTCCGTTGGTGTGCGGGTAAACCATCTCGCTGCGTATTTATTGTTTTTTGGGCGGCGCTGGTCGCGCTTGTTTTTTTTAATAAAACCAACGCATTATTGCACAGCGCGTTCGTTGGAACAGCTGCATTTTTATTGCCTGATCGCGTTGCTTTAGAAGAGAGTAAAAACAATTTGCTTTCGATGATGCAAATTCGCCAAGTAGTTTTGGACAACAAAAAGTTAAGAGAAGCGCTCGGACTTTCTGAAAAACATCGCTTTATTCCGGCGCGAGTTAAATTTGACGGAGGGTATCTTTTTTTAGATTCAATTTTAATAAATGAAGGTTTAAATGCCGGCATTAAAGAAGGAGACGCGGTCGTAACTGAAAATAATATCTTGATCGGCTCCGTTTCGTCGATTGGTAAAAATTGGAGCAAGGTTAAAAAAACTGGCTCTTTGGGCGAAAAATTAACTTTAGTTGCTTCCGATGGGCAAGCCGCCGGCGTTATCTTTGAAGCCGTAGGGCTTGGAGGCGGCGAACTTATAGCAGAATTTCCGATAACTCTCCAAAGCCCTATTATAAAAGTAGGGGACACCGTGCGTTGGGGCCAAAATAATGATTTTATTGCTGGGCTTGTTGATAATATTGATTTTAATGAAAACAATTCTTTGGACAGAGCAACGATTATAAGCGCCTCGCCGCTTTTTATGGCTGAAGTGATGGTTGTTTCGGAAAACAAATGATCAGGCAAAAAATATTTTTTGCCGCGTTTTTATACGGTTTGGTTTTTGAAAGTTTTGGTTTTTTAGGCGGCGGATTTTATCTTCTGCCGGCTTTAGTTACTGCCGCGATTTTTAATTCGCTTGTTTTTACGTGGCAGTCCGTTAATTTCATCGTTTCATGGATTTCCGGCGTTTTGATTTTGAGTTTATGGAGCGCCACGCTTAATAATTGGAATTTATTTTCTTATAAATTTGCAGCTCACATTTTTATTTATTTTTTCATTTTATTGGTTATTCTGTACGCTCTCGATGCTAAAAAGGAACAATCATAGAGAGATAGAAATTGATGAAATTTTTTCGGATCGCCGCAACGCGCCCGGTTTTCATCAAGAAAATATGGAAGGGGCAATCGAAAATCCGATTAAAAAGGAAGTTTTTTTGGTTTTAGCCGGGTTTTTAACTTTGGCGCTTGTTTTGTTCGGCGTAAGAACTGGGTTTTTACAAATTGTTTTGGGGGATAAGTTTTATGAAAGGTCGGAAGCAAATTATCTCCGGATAGCGAGCAAGCCTTCGGAGCGCGGAATTATTTATGACCGCGACGGTGCGGCGCTGGCTTACAATAATGAAAACACGGATCGCAAAATCGCAAGGAAATATCCGGAAAAGGGCTTTTTGCATGTTTTGGGCTATCTCGGCTTGTCAAAAGAAGAAACAGACGACAGCCGCTTTTTGCGCGGCGTAAGCGGTCTAGAAGCTGTTTATAACGATATTTTAGCCGGAGTGCCCGGCAAAAAAATAGAAGAAGTAGACGCCAAAGGCAATATAGTCGGCTCCGGCGCTTTGGAAAAAGGAGAAGCGGGGCGCAATATTTTAACAAGCCTTTCAGGCGATTTGGAAATCCGTTTAGCAGAAGCGATTTTATCCACAATGCAGGAGCGCGGCTTTACGGGCGGCGCCGGGGTGTTTATTGACGTAAATACTGGAGAAATTCTCGCGCTTGCCAGTCTTCCGGAATTTGATCCAAATTCGCTTTCCTTGTTTATAGAAAAATTGCTTAACGACGAAGGAAAGCCGTTTTTAAACCGCGCGATCTCGGGTTTTTATCCGCCAGGGTCTGTGGTAAAGCCGGCTTTAGCTGTTGGGGCGCTTGCTGAAAAAATTATAACTCAGGATCAAAAAATATTGAGCACGGGAAGCATTATTTTGCCGAATCCGTACAACCCGGAGCAGCCAAACATTTTTTTGGATTGGAAGGCGCATGGATTAGTTGATATGCGTCGCGCTTTGGCAGTCTCAAGCGACGTTTATTTTTACACGATAGGCGGCGGATATCAAGGCCAGCCAGGTTTAGGCGCTTGGAAGATTAAAAAATACCTTTCGATGTTCGGATTCGGCGAACCTACAGGCATCGATTTGGCCGGCGAGAAGAAAGGCCATATCCCGGATCCCTCAGAAAAACAAGGCGGAAGAGATTGGACTGTTGGAGATACTTATCATATGTCAATAGGCCAAGGCAATATGACGGCAACCCCGCTGCAGATAGCGGTTTACGCGGCGACTATTGCTTCCGATGGAGTTATGCCTTATCCTCATGTAGTGCGGGCGTTAGTTAATCGCGACAAGCAACCAGTACAAATTTTTCCTTATCCAGCGAAACAAAAAATCGAAATATCCGCGGATATTTTTAAAATTATTAAAGAAGGCATGCGCGAATCAGTGCAATACGGAACCGCAGTCGGACTCTCCGCTTTGCCGTTTGAGGTTGCCGCGAAAACCGGTACTGCCGAAATCGGCGGCACAAAAAAGGTCCATTCATGGTCGATGGGATTTTTCCCTTACGACGCGCCTAAGGTAGCTTTTGCAATTTTGATGGAATCAGGTCCGCGAGCAAACACAATAGGCGCGACTTTCGTAGCTGCAAATGTTTTGAGTTGGATCGCGGAGACAGGTTTTCTTAATAAGCTCAAGAATGATATACTTTTAACAAATAACCAATAAAAATTATGCAAGATCAAGAATCAGCGTATTTCAGCAAAGAAGGCTTAGTCAAGCTTAAAAGCGAATTAGAGTCTCTGAAAACCAAGAAACGGAAAGAAATAGCCGACAGGCTCGAATACGCCAAAAGTTTGGGTGATTTGTCGGAAAATTCCGAATATCAGGAGGCCAAAGAGTCGCAGATATTAAATGAGGGTAAAATCGTTGAGTTGGAAGACATGCTGCGCAGGGCAGTAGTGGTCGAACACGCTTTTAAAGATACGGCCGACATTGGCTCGCAAATTGTGCTGGAAGATTCGGGTGGCAATCAGTTACGTTTTACGATTGTAGGATCTAAAGAAGCATCGCCTTCCGAGAATAAAATTTCACACGAATCTCCGTTAGGCAAGGCTTTGATTGGGCACAAAAAATTAGAAAAAGTTGTAGCGCGCACTCCGAAAGGCGATGTTGAGTATAAAATCATAGAGATTCAATGATCCGCGAATACCGTTTAAAAAAAATGGAAATATTGCGAAGCGCGGGCATCGATCCTTACCCTGCCCGCGCTTCTTTTGCAACTACCAACGTAGCTGGTATTAAAATTAATTTTAAAAAATATTTTAAATCTAAAAAGGCAGTTGGCGTCTCCGGGCGAATTACTGGTAAGAGAGAGCACGGCGGGTCTGTGTTTTTGGATATTTTCGGCGGCGCGGAGAACTTGCCTGCCGGCCCGCTTCGCCAAAGCCTCAGCGAGGCGAGCAAGGCAGGGATTCAGGTTTTTGTTACTAAATCCAAGCTCGGTGAAAAGTCCTTTTCTTTATTTTCCGAAACCGCGGACATCGGAGATTTCATCGCCGTATCCGGCAAAGCGTTTTATACCAAAAGAAAAGAGCCGACGATAGAGGCTGACAGGTGGGAAATTCTTGCCAAGTCTTTTTTGCCTTTGCCAGAAAAATGGCACGGGCTTCAAGACGTAGAAGAACGCTTTCGCAAGCGCTATTTGGATATTTTAATGAATCCCGATGTGCGCAAACGATTTTTGTTGCGGTCGCGCTTAATCGCCGATTTGAGGCTTATTTTGGATGGAATCGGATATATAGAAGTTGAAACGCCGGTTCTGCAGCCTATTTACGGAGGCGCGCTGGCAGAACCTTTCAAAACGCGCCATCGCATGCTTGGGATGGATATGTACTTGCGCATTGCGCCGGAGCTTTATTTAAAAAGACTGCTCGCTGCCGGGTTTAATAAAATTTTTGAAATTGGCAGAAATTTCAGAAATGAAGGATTGGACGCTACACATAATCCCGAATTTACAACAATCGAGCTCTACGAAGCTTATCGGGACGCGGAATATTTAAGAAATTTTATCGCGAAAATTTTGGAAGCGCTTATTAAAAAATTACTTGGAAAAAATGTTTTTAAATTTGGCGGAGACACAATTAAATTTACAAAAAAGATTCCTACAATAAAATTTTGGCAGCTTCTTGAAAGATATGCTGCGATGTCCGGCGCGGTAAAATTTAACAGAGATGATTTTGTCTTGCGGGCCAAACAGTTCGGCATTAGCGTGAGAAATGAAGAAACAAAAGAAAATATCGCGGATGCTATTTTTAAAAAAATTTGCCGCCCCAAACTTATTCAACCGGTTTATGTTATTGATTATCCGGTAGAAATGTCGCCATTAGCCAAAAATCTTGCTGGAAGTCAAACGATGGCCGATCGTTTCCAGCTGATTGCCGGCGGGATGGAGCTTGTAAATGGATTCTCCGAGCTTAATGACCCTATCGAACAAAGACAAAGACTTGAGGCTCAGGAACTTTTAAGAAAAGAGGAAAATAAAGAAGCTCATCCTATGGATGAAGAATTTATTGAGATGCTGGAATATGGCATGCCGCCGGCAGCCGGCTTGGCTATAAGCATAGACCGCCTTACAATGCTTTTAACCGATGCACATAATATAAAAGAGGTTATATTGTTCCCAACTATGAGACCGCGCTGAGCGGGGGATAACCTGTTAATAAATAGGAAAATTCAGCTTTATTTAGTCCCGCTATGGCGGGATTTTTGTTGTTGCGTTTTTGGCCTAGGTGGATTAGAATGAAAATGAAGTGGGAAATTGTGGATAAATCTGTGGATAATGTGGATAACTATATAAAAACATGCTTATCGGTGAATATTTACATACCATAGACAGCAAAAACCGTGTATCTCTGCCTTCAAAATTTCGCAAAGATTTAGGCAGGGCTATTGTACTGACCCGCGGGCTGGATAAATGTCTGTTTCTCTATACATTGGCGGAATGGAAGATACTAGCAGAAAAACTTGCCAAATTGCCTTGGGGGAAATCCGAACATAGAAGTTTTATCCGCACTATGATTGCAGGGGCTACGGATTTAGAAATTGATTCTTTGGGAAGAATACTTTTGCCTGACTATCTTAGAGTTTATGCCGGATTAAAAGATGCCGCGCAGATTATTGGCCTTTATAATCGCGTAGAGATTTGGAGCCCGGAGTTGTGGATGCGTTACAGCGAGGCGACAAAAGACAACATTGAATTGATTGCAGAAAAATTAGGAGAAGCAGGGCTTTATTAGCATATGTCGAAATATCGAAATATCGAAATATCGAAATTTCATAAACCAGTTTTATTAAAAGAGATAATCGCACTTTTAAATTTAAAAAGAGGAGACAAAGTGATTGACGCAACTTTAGACGGCGGCGGGCATGCCAAAGCAATTTTGGGACATATTGCTCCCGGCGGAAAAGCGTTGGGGATTGAACAAGACGCAGAGATGATTAGGCTTGCAAAGAGGCGGCTTAGCCGCCAAGTGGCGGCTAAGCCGCCAAGTTTGGAGATTGCTGAAGGAAATTTCAGAGACATCGATACACTTGCGGCGAAACATGGATTTACAGAAGCCGACGCGATTTTTTTTGACCTAGGGCTTTCCACGTGGCATTTCAAAAAAAGCGGAAGGGGATTTTCATTTCAAGAGCCAAGCGAGCCGATTTTAATGCAATTAAACACGCGGTCTCAAGAAAATGCTGCCAATATTCTAAATACTTACTCTGAAAAAGAACTTACAAGAATTTTTAAAGAATATGGGGAAACGCGCAGACCATACGAGATTGCAAAAAAAATAGTGCTGGCCAGGAAAGGAAAACGCATCAGATCTGTAGGGGATTTGCTCGAAGCGTTAAAAATTAAGGATAAGCAAAGTCTGGCTAAAATATTTCAGGCGTTGCGGATCGCCGCAAATGACGAGTTGTCGGCTTTAGAGCAAGCTCTGGAAAAAAGTTTCCGGCTGCTCGCTTCCGGAGGGCGGCTGGCGGTAATTTCATATCATTCTTTGGAGGATAGAATCGTGAAAAGAAATTTTAAAGCAACGGAAAAAGAGGCCGAAATCATAACTAAAAAACCGATTATTGCTTCACGGGAAGAAACCTTGCTCAATCCAAGCTCCAGATCCGCAAAATTAAGAGTTTTACAAAAAAAATAACAGTTTGCATAATGAGCTTTTTAAATCTTACAATTTCATACATTGAAGCGGGCGTTTTTGAAGATTTATCGTTGAGGCACAAAAAAATGATTTTAAAAAACGCCGTTTTTTTGCTTATTGTGCTTATAGCGATCTACATTTACATCATAGGAATGGCGGTCTCGGAAAGCGCGAGGCGGGCAAATTTGCGCGAGACACTCAAGCGTGTTTCGGTTTTGAGCAGTCAAACTGAACACGCGTTTATTTCGGAAAACGCTGGAAAAACCTTGGAGTATTTTATATTAGCTGGGTACGAAAAGCAAAAAAATCTTGAGAGCATAAAACGCGTCAGCAATGTCGCCGCGAATTACTAGCAGACTGAATTTGATCTCGCTGATTGTCGCTTTGCTGACTTCGGCCGCCATCTCAAGGCTTTTTTTTCTGCAAATTATAAAATACCCCGTTTACAGCAAATTGGCGGAAAGGCAACAAAGTTTTGCCCGCGTGCTGGAGCCGGAAAGGGGCGATATTTTTTTTAAAATGAAAGACGGAGAACAGATAAGCGCGGCTACTACAAACACAGGCGCGCTTTTGTATTTAAACACGAAATTGCTTGAGGACGCTGAAAAAATTTACGCGAAATTAAACGCGTTAACGGCGATTGACCGGAATTTGTTTGAAAAAATTATAAAAAAAACCAATGATCCTTATGAAATTTTGAAGCATCGGCTTCCTAAGGAAGACGCTGAAAAAATTTTAGCGATGAATCTGCCGGGCGTTGGTTTGAAAGAAGAAAAATGGAGATTTTATCCTGCTGGCAAATCGGCAAGTCACCTGCTCGGTTTTATTTCAATGCCGGACGGCGCCGATGATTTTTTTGGGCAATACGGCATTGAAAAATTTTATGACAATGCGTTGCGTGGGGAGCAAGGCAATATTTTGGGAGATGCGGACGGAAAAGGAGTACCGGTCGCTTTGTGGGAGCTTTTGCGCGTGGATGCGAAAGAAGGAGAAGATGTTGTTTTAACTATTGAGCCCGCAACCCAGCGTGCGGCTGAAGAAGAGCTCGGGCGCTTAAAAAAAAGATGGAGCGCGGCAAGCGGCGGCATTATTATTTTAGATCCCAAAACCGGCGCTATTTATGCACTGGCCGCAGAGCCCGGTTTTGATCCGAACGAGTATCAGAAGGAAAAAAATTTGGGAGTTTTTTTGAACCCGTTTGTTGAAAAAATATTCGAATTGGGTTCTGTTTTTAAGCCCTTAACCATGGCAGCAGCAATCGATCAAGGCAAAGTTAGACCGGATACGACATATGTGGATAAAGGCGAAGTTAAGATTGGGGATAGGATTATAAAAAACTTTGACGGCAAGGCGCACGGTGAGCGCACCATGACTCAAGTTTTGGAAGAATCTTTAAATACCGGAGCGGTTTTTGCTATGCAGCAAATCGGAGGCGAAAAATTTAAAGAATATTTTTATAAGTTTGGTTTGGGTGAAAAGCTCGGCATCGATCTGCCCGGCGAGATTCGCGGAGATTTAAGCAACCTTGAGTCCGGCAGAGAGATAGAATTTGCGACAGCCTCTTTCGGACAGGGGATCGCCGTAACCCCATTGGAACTTGCTATGGCTCTTTCATCCTTGGCCAACGGCGGAAAACTAATGAAACCGTTTATAACGGATGGGACCGCGCCGCAAATTATTCGCGAATCGATTAAACCGGAAACTTCCGAAACAATAACCAAAATGCTGGTGGATGTTGTTGATACTGCTTTGATTGGCGGCAAAGCAAAAATGCCGCATATGAGTGTTGCCGCCAAAACAGGCACGGCGCAAATTCCAAATGCCGGAAGCAAGGGTTATAGCGATCAATACCTCCATTCTTTTTTTGGATATTTTCCAGCGTATAATCCGCGATTTTTTATTTTTATATTTCTGGAGCGCCCACAGGGAGTAAAATACGCGTCGCAATCTATAACTGATACGTTTAGATCTCTGGTTGATTTTTTAATCAATTATTATACAATTCCTCCCGACAGGTAGTATTATGTTTAACCTATTTAAAAAAATCGTTACTTCGGCGCTTGTTTGGGAGGCGAGATTAGCCGTGCGGCGATGGAAACCGAAAATCATAGGAATTACCGGTTCTGTCGGCAAGTCTTCGGCAAAAGAGGCCATTGCGGCGGTTTTGGAAAGCAGATACCGCGTAAGAAAAAGTCTCAAAAGCTATAATAGCGAATTAGGACTCGCTCTTGCGGTGTTTGGCCTCAAGACCGCATGGCATAATCCTTTCGGTTGGTTTAAAAATATAATCTGCGGATTTCAAGAAGCTTTTAACTTGCATCGCGGAAAGCCATATGAAACCTCCCCGCAAATATTAGTTTTAGAGATGGGGGTGGATCGCGCCGGCGACATGGATCGTCTGCTACGCGTCGCGCGTCCGAACATCGGAGTTGTAACGGCAATAGGAGAAATACCCGTGCATGTGGAATTTTTTGCCGGGCCGGAAGAGTTGGCGCTGGAGAAATCTAATCTTATAAAAAATCTTACTTTTGGCGATTTGGCTGTTTTAAATTTTGATGACGATACTGTGTTGGGGATGAAAAAGAACACCGGAGCCAAAATTGTAACATTCGGTTTCGGCAGCGGCGCGGATATTGTCGCGTCTAATTATAAGATTTCCGACGACGGCGGGGCAGGCGTTTCTTTTAAAATTGAGTATGAGGGCGCGACCGTGCCCGTCAGATTAAGAAGCGCTTTCGGGAAGCAAGCTGTTTACGCGAGCCTGGCCGCGGTTGCTGTTGGGATTGCGTGCGACATGAATCTTATTGAAATTTCCGAAGCGCTCTCTAAATATAAGCCGCCCACGGGCAGGTTGAGATTGCTTTCCGGAATCAAAAATAGTTCTCTTTTGGACGATTCTTATAATGCTTCTCCGTTGGCTACGCATGCGGCGCTGGATACGCTCCAAGAACTTGCGGCCGTAAGAAAAATCGTGGCATTTGGAGATATGCTGGAAATAGGCAAATATACAATTCCGGCGCACAAAGCGGTAGGGGAGAAAGTCGCTAAAATTGCCGATTATTTCATTGCCGTCGGCCCGCGTTCGCGATTTGCCGCGGATGGCGCAATCGCGCAAGGCATGGACAAAGATAGAGTTTATTGCTTTTCAACTTCCAAAGAAGCTGCTTCTTTTATCAAATCTTTGGTTCAGGAGGGAGATACCGTTTTAATTAAAGGATCTCAATCCATGCGCATGGAACGAATTACAGAAGAGCTTTTGGCGAATCCGGAAGAAGCTGACAAGATTCTTGCAAGACAAGATAAATACTGGAAAAATAAAGAGTAGTTAACGCCGCCATCGTCTAGGTTGGTTTAGGACGCACGGTTCTCCCGCCCAACTCAACTGTGTTGAGTTGGGCGAGGCTCGCCCAGTTTACTGGGCGGCATCCAAGTGTTAATATAACTTAATTGCATGTGGCGCATTCGTCTAGTGGCCCAGGACGCACGGTTCTCATCCGTGTAACACGGGTTCGATTCCCGTATGCGCCGTAAAATGTTTTATGTTTATATTTTACAAAGCTTAAAAGACAAGCGCACATATGTAGGTTATGCGGCGGATATTAAATTGCGCTTGTGCCAGCACAACGCTGGGAAAGTTAGAGCAACCAAACACAGGAGACCGCTAGAATTATTGTTTATGGAAAAGTGTGATACTTTAGCTATGGCTAAGCATAGAGAATTATATTGGAAAAGCGGAGGTGGCAGGAGAAAGCTAGCGAAATACTTTCAAGAAGGGTTCCCACACGCTCAACTCTGTTGAGCGGGCGAGGCTCGCCTCGCCCTAAAAGGGCGGGCGGCAAATCCCGACGGGGGCATAAAACATTGAATATTGAGGTTTTAATTGGTTGCTTTATAATTAAGCTATGTTCGGTGTATTGAATAAACATTATCTGATTTGGATCTTGCTGGGGCTGATTACTCTTTTGATTATTATGATTTTCGGCGTCGGCTTTTTCGGATACTGGCGCGAGTTGGGCACAAAAAAATCAGCGGATACCGGGAAAGAAACGCCGTCAACCGGAATTTCCTTGGATGATCTGCCGACTTTGCCGTCTTTACCAAGCCAAACTATTGAGAAGTTGCCAGAACAGCTTCAGCAGTTACAGCAAATCCCCAAGCTCCCTCCGGAGATTTTTGCCTGCCTTGAGAAAAGGCTTGGCAAAGGATTTCTGGAGCGTTTTCAAAAAGGCGAGTTGAAAGGTTTGGAAGGCTTGATTCAGGAATGCCTAATTCAAAAATTGCCAATACCTTTTTCGTTTTGATACATCTAAACAATGCTCGATATAAAATTTATTCGGGAAAATAAAGATTTAATAAAAGAAGCTGCGCGGAAGAAGCGGATACAGTTTGATGTTGAGCGACTTTTGGCTGTTGACGAAAAAAGACGGATGTTGATTCGAGAAGTTGATGAATTGAGGCAAAAACACAAAGAATTCACAGGCGCTTCGGAGGAAGCGAAATTATCCAAAGATCAATTATCCCACAAAGAATTTGAGCTAAAAACTGTTGAAGATGAATTTGATGAGCTTATGCTACAAGCTCCGAACGTGCCGGATCCTTCGGTGCCGGAAGGAGAGTCGGATGCGGATAACCAAGAAATCCGCAAATGGGGCGAGATAAAAATTGAGCATGGTAAGAATTATTTAAACTTGATGCAAGCGCGAGATATGCTGGATCTTGAGCGAGGCGTTAAGGTTTCTGGATTTCGCGGATATTTTTTGAAAGGAGAGGCCGCATTACTTTCCATCGCGCTATGGAGGTTCGCTCTCGATTATCCGGTTGCGCGAGGTTTTATGCCGTTTTTGGCGCCAGCTCTTGTGCGAAAAGAAAATTTAGTAGGCACTGGTTGGGTTGGAGGGACCACGCCAGAGGCTGGGGAAGACGTTTATAAAACGCAGGATGATGTTTACCTTTCCGGTACCTCCGAAGTCTCGATGATGGGCTATCACGCGGAAGAAATTTTAAAAGAGGAAGAACTGCCGAAAAAATACGTTGCTTTTTCGCCGTGTTTCAGGCGGGAAATAGGGAGCCACGGAAAAGACACCAAAGGAGTTTTCCGCGTACATGAATTTTTTAAAGTTGAACAGGTAATTTTGTGCCGCGCCGATCATCAAGAATCCGTAAAGTGGCACGAAGAACTTACAAAAAATTCGGAAGAAATTATGCGGGCGCTGGAGATTCCTTATCGCGTGGTAGTGAATTGCGGAGCCGATTTGGGTTTGGGTCAGGTAAAAAAATACGACATCGAGGGCTGGATCCCGTCGGAGAGGAAATACCGCGAAACGCATTCGGCTTCTTACTTTCATGATTTCCAAACCCGCCGCCTGAATATCAAATATCGCGATGGCGCCGGAAAATTGCATTTCGCTCATTCTTTGAATAATACGGCGATCGCCACCCCGCGCATTTTAGAAGCGTTTTTGGAAAATCACCAGCAACCGGATGGATCTGTCAGAATCCCCGAAGCACTACAAAAATATTTAGGGAAAGATATGATAAAATAAATGGGTGGACCTCAATGCTTACTATAAGCGGAAAAGAAGGAGAACAGCGGTTTTTAAACTTGCGGGTTTTTTATTGATTTTGTCTTTAGCGGCCTTGATTGTTTGGGGCTTGTCTGATGTTTTAAACACGATAAACGTCAAACAAATTTTTACTAAAAACGAAGCGCAGATAAAAACACCGCCATGGCTTATTTTTTGCTCTGACAAAAACGAATGTTTCTATGTGAATGCAGACGGTGTTTTAGAAGAAAAAGCGCCTAATTTTAGCGAAAATCCTTTGCCGGAATTAATATCGCCCGCGCTACGCCGAAGGCTCCAGCGAGGCGAGCAAGGCGATTTTAGTAATGGAGACCGGATTTTATCGCAGCCCAACGTCACTTTTCTAAAAGTTTTTTTTATTGAAATTCAAAACATCAAGGGTGCGATCAAAAAAATAGAAATTGTAGACCTGCCCGCCAATTTGCAGGCGGGAAATCAAGAAGTTAAATTTTTTTTTCAGGAAGGCTGGTTTTTGCTCGCGTCTTTTGAGCTTCCGGCGGAGCAAATCGCGCAAGACTTAAAACTATTGCTGGATCAAAAAATCGGTCAAGACCGCCCGCGCCTGGAATATGTTGATTTGCGTTTCCCTGACAAAGCTTTTTATAAATTACGTTAAAATTTAAAAATTAATATCGATATTCCGGCGCGAGCAATCGGGATTTTTCCGCGAAGCCACTGGTAGGCATCTTCTGGTTTAATTGTTATATCACCGATGCCTTTTGCTTGGTTGCCGGTAAGAGAATTTAATGAAACTGCGAAGTAGCTTCCTGCCGGAGGCGCGCCTTTCGATGACCACCAGCTTTTGTATTTTTCTCCCAGATAATATTTAGGGGATCCGCCGCCAAAATAGTCCAAATTTATCTTGGCGATATTATTTTTTTCAACATAGTCGCGCAATCTTTTCAAATCTTGCCCCCAGTCGTAGTTTGAGTCTGTTGCGATTTTATAGCCGTTTTGCAAGCCGCCGCCCAATGCGTTGTAGTAAGAGAGATAGTAGGGGAATGCGATGATGATTTCAGCGATCATCCAGACGCCGATTAAATATATGGACGTCCGACGTCCATAGGATGTCGGACGTCCTGAAATTAAGCTTTTTGCAACCAAAAAGTACAAAAACGGAAAAGTCGGCAAAACATGCCGCACACCGATGTTTAGGGGATTTAAAATTGAGGAAACCCAATAAAAAACTATAAAAATTATCGCGGAGGAAACTTCTTTCCCCCCTCTCCTTACGAAGGAGAGGGGGTTTGGAGGTGAGGTTATATAGGGTGCGGATTTTAAACCTAAAAATAACGCTAAAATCACCAGAATATAAAACCCAAGCTGTTCTTTGGTTAAGGCAAGCGTCGGAAAATACGACCACCATCCTTTTGAAGAAACTTCGCCCATAAAGTAAGCAGTGTTTCCGCCTGCGGTGCGTCGCGCCACCATCAAAAATCCTTGTAAATAAAGCCCGAGCGGACGGGTTGGCTTGTGTTCGGTAAGCCAGAAATCCAATTTTGCCCAAGATTGATATTGGTAGCCGGCAAGAATGTAGCGCGCATCTTTAATTTGCTGGTCGTGCGGATAATTCCAGATTTGCCAGGCGTAAGCAGTGTAGATAAGAGCAAGCGCGATGAGGCCGGAGAAAATGAGGGCGCTCAAGAATTGGAGTAACCCCACCCCCTTTCCCCCTCCCCTAAGGGGAGGGGGTTGGGGAGATGGGTTATTTTCTCCTCGACCAAGAAACAACCAAAAAAATCCCAAAATTAAATAAATCGGCAGCAATAAAACCAGCGAGAATTTGGAAAGCAAGACAAGCCCCAACGCTACGCCGAGCCAGAGCGCCGACTTTAAGTTCCGCTTCTCTAAAAATTTCAGAAAGAAAATAATTCCCAGAAAAAATCCGAATGCGGCGCCGGTATCTGTTGTGACATATCTTCCGTGCGCTAAAAAGGTTGGAGATGTGACAAAAAAGAAAAGTGTCAGCAATCCAACGCCGTTGCCATATCTATTTTTAACCCACAAAAATAAAATCCAGCTAAAAATGATCGTAAGCAAAATCATGGGCAGGCGCGCCCAAAAAAGAATTTGGCCTGCCCGCCAATTGGCAGGCGGGTCGGCATCGTTGCCCGCTTCATAAAGCAAATAATTTCCCGTTGCCCACTGACGGTCATTTACATTTTCTATAGTCCAAAACGGCTGCGCGGTAATGTTTTCTTTAATCCGCCCACTGGCGGACAACAATAAAAGCGGCAGAGCGGCCAAACTTTTCAGAAGTGGCGGATGCTCCGGATTAAGTCGTCCATCCTTATATTTTAAATAGGTGTACCCGGCCCCAATATGCGCCACCTCATCAAATGTCGCCGAATCGTTCCAACTTGAGCCGACCATCAACCCCAGCATTGCCGCAAGCATCAAAACCGCCAAAATGTTTGCGTATTTATTCATTTTCTTAAAACCACAAATCCAGGAGTTGCGTCCAAGCGGAGGCCAGGGATTTTTTGTTTGAGAGTTTTATAAATTGTCGGTTTTGATTCAATCGGAATTATAATGCACTCCCCGGAGCAATTTATACGATCAAAATCATTTGCGCCAAAATAATAAATATTTTTTTCTTTTTGATCTCTTTCAAAAAAAGTGTTTGTGATAAAAATAATTGTCTGAAAAGACATCGGTGTTCCGCGCATATCAACTTTTTCTACGGAATCCGTCACCACATACTTTTTTATTTCTTTTGGCTGCTTATTCAACCAGTAAGCTTTTTCGGTTAAATCGGCTTGAAATGCTTCATATACGTTAAAATTCGGCGCCCAGCGGTTAAAATAGGTATTATAAGCATGGGCGGTCGTTGCCAGAAAAAATGTAAACAAAAGCGCGGTTGCTAATTGAGGGCGAAGAAAAGCAGATGAGGCGGAAATAACCCATTCAAGTCCAAATGCTGCAAACATCATCGCTGGCGGTATGAGCACAATAGCCCGAAGCGCGTGTGGCAAAGATTCGTTGGAGAGCGCGACTGGTAAGAGCATGACCACAAACCACAGCAGAACAAAATTGCACGCATTGCGCGGGAAAACGCTCGGTGTTTTTTGGGATTCAACACCGAGCGTTGAGGAGCGCAATGCGATCCAAATCCCCATCAAAAATAAAATTCCTACGGGCCACCAAAGTTGCGGAGAGCCGGCTAGATTGTGTCGCCAATTAAAATCTCCGGCGATGTTAAACATGCCTAATGTTTTTACAACATTTTCAGAAAATTGAGCCAGAGGTTCTTGCGATTGAAAAATAGAAATTGCCGAGGTTCGCCCAAGAAAATCCTGCGGATTTTGGGCGTAATAAATTAAAAGAGGAGATGCAGCAATAATAGCCATAAACACAACAAGTCCGATGAGACACGGAGCGCATCCGCCAGCTGGCGGATTGGAGGTTGAACCTCCATATGGAGGCTCAACCTCCTTAATTTTCCACGTTTGATAAAATTTCCAAAGTGGCAATAGCACGATGATGGGGGCGATACGGTAAGCAATATAAGTGTGAAAGCCGAGGCCAAAGAGGAGGCCGGCTAAAGCGAAAACTGCGGTAGGGAAAACACCGCCAGGCTTCTCGAAACCGGGTTTTGAGACCCCACAAAAACCCGGTTTCTTCCCGCCTGGCGGTGTTGAGGAGACCGCAGTTTTTCGCATTCCTTCGAATAAAAAATAGAAGCTCCACACAAGAAAAAATGGCGCCATTATCGCGCGAAAACCGATTCTAGAGAACATTATGTGCCAAAAACTTGTGGCCAGGAAGAATGTGGCGAAAAGAGCAATTCGCCTGCCAAAAAGCTCTCGTGTCATTAAGTAAAGCCCCGGCACTGTAAGTATTCCAAAAATCGTCGATGGCAATCTCAAAACCCAAGGCTCATGCCCAAAAGCCGCTACAAAAAGCGATTGTATGTTTATAAAAAGCCCCTCTCTGCCGAAATTCTCCGGATAGTACACTTTCCATTTCATTTCCACCGCATTGTTCCCGTTCATCGCTTCATCTGCCCACAACCCAGGCGGGGTGTTTCTTAAATCATAAAAACGGAAAAAAACGGCCAAAAGTATTATCACGCCTAGCCATAAAGTAGCTCTTCGCATTCATTTATTGTATCATAAGAGATATGCCCCAAGAATCCATACACGAAGAAATAAAGTGGCTTGAATCTCAATTGGAAGCGAAAAAGCGCGAGGCGGCTGGCGGATCGGAGGCAAAACCGGAACGCCAAATAGTGCGCGAAATAATAAAAGAAGCTGCCGTTGTGCCGTTTCATTTACCTGTAGGTGGAGCAATCTCCGACGACGCTGCCCAAAAAGCCGCCTACGATCTTAAAGAAAAAGAGCACGCGCATATTATAGAAGAGCTGATCGCTTTGGCGTTGGCAAAGGGGCTTGCTTCGGCGATGAAAGTCGCGAATTCTTTAAAAAATCCGCATCTTTTGGATGAATTTCACGACACTTTGGCGGATAAGTATTATGAAAAATTATTGGAGGCGAGGAAACTGAAATGATATACTATTATATTATTCTGCCGATTGCTTTAGCCGCCGCACTGTGGCTTTTTTCGCTTTTCATTTATCGCAAGCAGAAAAAGCTCCGCGATGTTAGTTCCGGTTTGGGTCTTGCGCTGTATCTTGTAAGCGCCCCAGAAAATTTGCCGCAAAAGGGCGGAGATGAAAATCAGGCTGTCAAAAATTTTATAGCGCAGACGGAACAATTTTTAAGCGGCCTCGCTGCTTTGAAAAGAAAAGGAATCGGAGGAAAACTTTGGGGCAACCCATCTTTTACTTTGGAGATTGCGTCCCACAACCGCGGGAGCGAAATTTTTTTCTATATCGCCTTCCCAATGTTTTATGAAACTCTTCTGCAAAATCAGCTCCACGGCGCGTTCCCTGACGCAAAAATAGAAAGAGTGGCGGACTATAATATTTTTAACGCAGAGGGAGCCGCTGCCGGCGCGGAGGTTTTGCATTTTGGGTCAGAAATTTTGCCGATAAAAACTTATCAAAAGCTCGCTGTAGATCCTTTGGAAACTATCACATCGGCATTTTCTAAAATACAGGAATATGGCGAAGGAGCGGCGTTGCAAATTGTCTTAAGGCAAGGCGGGGATGGTATTAAAAAAAGAGCGCATCTTGCCGCGCAAAAATTAAAAGAGGGCGTTTCCAGAAAAGAAATTTTAGGTGAGTCGGGATTTTGGAGCGCGTTTTGGGATGTAATATCAGGCGGAGGGAGAGCAAAAGACAAAAAAACGACTGCTTATGACGAAGAATTGGCGAAACTTCTGGAAGAAAAGGCGGGAAAGGCGGAGTTTGAATGCAACGTACGTATGCTTGCTTCCGCCGGTTCTCCGGCAAGAGCCGATTTATTGCTCAAAGATTTGGGAGCAAGTTTTTTGCAATTGAAAAATCCGGAAGGCAGCGAATTTAGTGTAAAAGAGCTTGGCGGCCGGGCGCTTAGAAAATTCATTGAACGATTTTCATTCCGGCTTTTTGATGAAAAAAATATTCTGCGTCTCAATGTTGAAGAGATTGCCAGTATTTACCATCTGCCGTATTCAAAAAAAGCAGCTCCTATGGTACGCACTTTAAAGTCGCGCGAGGCTTCTCCTCCGGTGAATTTGCCGAAAGAAGGTCTGATGCTCGGCACAAGCTCGTTTAGAGGGGAAGAACAAATCGTTCGTATTACAAAAGAAGACAGAGAGCGCCATTTTTATATCATTGGCCAGACAGGCACGGGGAAATCCAGCCTTATGCATAATATGATAATTCAAGACATCCAAAACGGAGAAGGCGTTGCGGTGGTTGATCCGCACGGAGAATTGATTGAATCGGTATTGCCGCACATCCCGCAGGAGCGCACGGAAGATGTTATTTATTTTGATCCGGGGGACATCAGCCGCCCCTTGGGTCTTAATATGCTGGAGTATGACGCAAGATTTCCCGAGCAAAAAAGTCTTATTGTCAACGAACTTTTGGAAATTTTCAACAAGCTTTTCAATATGTCAGTCGCCGGAGGGCCGATGTTTGAACAATATTTCAGAAACGCTGCAATGCTTGTGATGGAGGATCCCGCAAGCGGAAATACGCTTTTGGAAATTGAAAGGGTTTTGACGGACAAAGCTTTCCGCGACTACAAACTTTCGCGCAGTAAAAACATTGTTGTGGAAACTTTCTGGCGGCAAATCGCGGAAAAAGCCGGAGGAGAACAATCTTTGGCGAATATGGTGCCTTATGTTGTGAGTAAATTCGACACATTTCTGGCAAATGAAATTATGCGGCCGATTATCGCGCAGGAACGTTCCGCTTTTAATATCCGCGACGTGATGGACGGGAGAAAAATTTTATTTTTAAATCTTTCAAAAGGAAAATTGGGCGAGCTAAATTCAAGTCTTTTGGGTCTTATTATGGTTGGCAAGATTTTGATGGCGGCTTTGTCTCGCGCAGATAAGCCTCAATCCGAGCGGAGCGGATTCTATCTTTACATTGATGAATTTCAAAATGTGACTACCAAGTCCATCGCGACAATTCTTTCGGAAGCCAGAAAGTACAAGCTCAATCTTATTATCGCGCACCAGTTTATCGGACAGCTGGAAGAAGAAATCAAAAAGGCGGTTTTTGGAAACGTAGGGTCAATGTTGGCGTTTAGAATCGGATCGGACGACGCCGAATATATGGAGAAGCAGTTTCAGCCGGTTTTTACGGCGCAAGATCTTTTAAATATTGATAATTTCAACGCGTATATCAAACTTCTGATAAATGGGCAAACCTCAAAACCTTTTAATATAAAAACTCCCGGGTATTTGCGTGGCGAAGCGCAAATTGCCGAATACATCAAAGAACTTTCGCGCTCCAAATACGGCCGGCCGCGCGAGGAGGTGGAAGAAGAAATTAGGAAAAGGCATCAAGCATTATAAAATGCCCGAACGTATAAAAATTGAATCTACTGCGAATACAAAAGAGGACGTAGAGTTTTTGCCGTATTTTCCGACGGATTTGGAAAGGGCAAAAAATGGCCTCGAAAAATTTAATGAAGTTTTTGAAAGAAGCGAAGTTCTTAGAAAAGCCGCAGAAGACGGGAGGAATAGAAAAATTCTTCTAAGCACTATGGGTCTTTTCCCGGAAATTGGTTTTTATGGAGGAACTGGGTTTGACAGAATGGAAACGGAGCAAGAGCGTAAGGAACTCCAAAGAATTTACGAAGAAGAATTTGATCTGAAACTGCTTTTTTGGGACGAACCAGCCGAAGGCAAACAGTGGCAGTGTTCAATTATAAATCCTTCATCGGTTGAAAAAGTTATTAAAAATTGTCCAATTCCAGATTTATTTCCGGAGGAAGCACGGCGCGATCCTGTCAAATGGGTTTTAAGTAATAAGTTTGAGTGGGACGATCCATGTTCTGACGGAGATTTTAATGATGAAGACATTAGCAAGAGAGCTGTGCGCTTTGGAATATTAAGCGGTTATGCTCCACGCGCCTCGGCGGCTTATCCAGATTTCAAACTCGCCGAGAAAGCAATTGTGAATAAACTTAGCGAAAAAGAACAGAAGTTTTACAGCGAATATGTGCGCAGCGAAAAAGATGGTAGAAAATTGTCCGGGCCGTTAGAGGGCTTACTTGCTTCTAGTGTAGAAAAAGGCGTAATATCGAGTTTTCAAGCAAAACTTTTAAGAAATATTATTGTTCATAAAGATATGACAGGGGTCGGCTACGGGTTTTTTGACGAAGATGAAAAATATTTTGATAATATAAAAACCATACTTGACAAATATACCACTGCCGATTTAAACGACGAAGACATAGCAATCAAACTTTTAGAAAGTGTAAACACCAAAGAGCTTGAAAAATTACAGGAATTTCATGGATTTTCTGCCGACCAAATAAAACTATACAAATATTTTGCTGCGCTAAGAAAACGTGCTCACGATGCCATGGAAAAAGATTTAACTGCTCGGCTTAAAAAAAATCCGCAGCCAACCGCCGAAGAATTAAATCTTGGGACATTTAAAGAAAATCTTGAACCACAAGTCAGGAAAACAGTTTTAGCTTTAAGAAAAAAGGGGTATAATACTTACGAGTCGGGTTTCCACGGATTAAATAAGCAAAAAATTAGCTTTGAAAAAAAATTTTTTGAAAATTTTTCTCTCACGTCAGATTTAGAGAAAACGCTGCGACTCAAAGATGTAAGCGCGGAGATGTCAGTAGACTCAATAACCTTAACTTTAGATCGCGCTTTGACGCTGGTGGAAATGCAAACAATTTGGGGCGCAGTTGGCAAAAGCTTGCCTGATCTAAAAAGGAATGCTGAACCATCTACTCTGTTTTCGTCTGAATCGTTTCGGAAACGTTTTATGAAATAAAAATAATTTATGATCACGAAAAAAGATTATTGGATTGGGGCGGTGGCGGGGTTTTTGACGGGGGTTTTGGCGCTTGTGATGGTTTTTTATCTGGAGATTTCGTTTCCGTACAAGAAGGCGTTCTTTTTGATTGGCGTTCCGGTCCTTTTTGCGTTTGGAGTGTGGCTGGGAGGGTTTTTGGGGCGCTATTTTCGTGTTTTCACGCAATTCGGGAAATACGTTACAGCCGGCTTTCTTTCTACTCTGATTGATTTTACGACGCTTAATGTCGTAAGCGCTCTAACGGGCGTCACGGCCGGTATTGTTATCGGTTGGGTGAACATCCCTGGATTTGTAATCGCGGTATTTAACGGATATTTATGGAATAAATTGTGGGTGTTTTCGCCTCGCTTGAGTGTTTTCCCGCGAGGCGCAAGTGACCGAAACTTAGTTTCGGACAAAACTGGGGTTTTCTCAGATTTCCCGAAATTCCTAGCCGTTACCGTAGGCGGCTTGATTTTAAACAGCGTTACAATAATAATTATCACAACTTATATCTCAATCCCGCTAGGCCTTACTCCGCAAAGATGGCTTAACGTCGCCAAGGTGCTCGCATCTATTCTAGTAATTATCTGGAATTTTGCCGGATTTAAATTTTTCGTATTTCGAAAATAATATGTCTCAAGTTTTTTATCGCAAATACAGGCCGCAGAAATTTGATGAAGTAGTTGGACAAGAGAGTACTATTCAAATTTTAAAAAACGCGGTTTCGCAAAAAAGAATTGCGCACGCATATTTATTTTCCGGTCCGAGAGGAACAGGCAAAACTACCGTGGCAAGAATTTTGGCGCGAGAAGCCGGATGTGCCGAAGAAGATATTGTGGAGATTGATGCTGCCTCTTCTCGCGGAATTGACGAAGCGCGCGCGCTTAGAGAAGCTGTGCACGTTTTGCCCCTTAGGTCTCCGTACAAAGTTTATATAGTGGACGAAACGCACATGCTTACACGTGAAGCTTTTAACGCGCTTTTAAAAACGCTGGAGGAGCCGCCTGAACACGTAATTTTTATTTTGGCTACAACTGAGCTTGCTAAAGTTCCGGATACGGTTGTGTCGCGGACAATGCATTTCCGGTTCAACAAAATTACTATCCCGGAAATAGTCAGCGAGCTCAAAAAAATAGCGCGAACCGAGGGATTCTCCGCCAGCGAAGACGCGCTTAAAATCATTGCTTTTTTCGCGGATGGCTCGCTGCGGGACGCTCTAAATATCATTTTTCAAATCGCAGGCGGAGGAAAAAAGGAAATTGAAGAAAAAGACGCGCGCGCGCTTTTAGGCGCCCCGAAAGAAGAAAGCGTGGAAACGATTATCAAAGCTGCTCTGGGAAAAAATGTTTTTGAGACGCTGTCGTTGTTAGATCGGGTTTTGGAAAGCGGTGTCGAACCGATGCTTTTGGGGAAATTATTGCTCCGCAATTTTCGCGCGATTTTATTTTTGACTTTGGATCATAAAAACGAGCGCATTTTGGAGCACGAGTTTACTGCTGAAGAAATAGCTTCTTTCAAAAAACAACTTCCAAAAACTGTTGCCGATGCGGAGTACGCTGTCGGTCAGATTATGTCCGCGCTTTCCGCGCCAGCAGATGATTTTATTGCCCATTTGCCGCTCGAGCTCGCGTTGATTAAGATCGCAACTTATGGTAAATAGTAACTTGATTGGGGGGTCGTCTAGCGGTAGGACACAAGCCTTTGGAGCTTGGTACGAAGGTTCGAATCCTTCCCCCCCAGCTATCAGTGCAGGGATTGATATCGGCGGATCAAAAATCCGCGCTGTTTTATGGAGTGGGAAAAAAGTTATAAAGACAAAAGAAGTCAAAACGCCAAAAAATTTGGTCGCTTTTAAAATTGTCCTAAAAAAATTACTTGGCAACTCGGTTGCCAAGTTGGGGATTGCGGTTCCCGGAAGAATCAGCGAAAGCACTTTTGTTTCTGCAACCAATTTGCCATATATTCAAAATTTTAATTTTGCCAAATTTTTCGCAGGCGCGAAAGTAAAAATTGATCATGACGCGAGATGTTTTGCTCGCGCCGAATATGTGAGTAAGCGAACGACGCTTTTTTTGATGCTTGGAACAGGCGTTGGGCGCGCCGTTGGCAGAAACGGCAAAATTTTGCGCGTCAAAAAATTGGAATATCCGGAGAGATGGGAGAGAGAGTATAAAAAAATAAGGGACAGCAAAAACGATCAGCGGCTGGCTGCATTTTTGGGACTTAAGCTTAAAAAAATAATCAGCTTTTATAAACCCAAAACAATCGCTGTAGGTGGGGGAGTGGCAACCCGCAAAGGTTTTTTAAAAAAACTGCAAAAAGCACTGCGACTGCCGGTAAAAAAATCCAAATTCGGAAAAAACTCGGTAGCCATCGGCGCTGCTATTAAATAAAGGTGTCACCTTTATGGCCGCGCAAAAAAGCGTCCCAAGACATTTCCTTTTTTCCTTCCGGCTGGACAATAAGAGGTTTTAAAACGCCGTTTACGATTTCTGCTTTTTTTATTTTTAAAATCTTGCCATTTTTCATTTTAGTAAACGCTCCCGGCCATGGGTGGTATGCTCTCACCATCCTTTCTATATAATCGGCAGAACGCGACCAATTAATTTTCCCGTTTTCTTTTTTGAGAAGTTTGGTGTAAGTGGCTTCGGAATCATTTTGCTTTGTTGGCTTAATTTTGCCGGAGAGCCATTTTGAAATTGTTGGTATTAAAAGCGCCGCGCCTTCCTTAGCCAAACGTTCGGTGAGGCTTAAGCAAGTATCTTCTGGAGCAATAGCGACTTCTTTTTGCGCCAAAATATCACCGGAATCAAACTTTTCTGTAGCAAGATGGATGGTGACGCCGGTAACTTTATCGCCAGCCAGGATAGCGGCTTGAATTGGGGACGGCCCGCGCCAGTGCGGTAGGAGCGATGGGTGGGCGTTTAAAAACCCATATTTTGGGAGCTCTAAAACAGCTTTCGGTATGATTTTGCCATAATAAGCGATAACGCCCAAATCCGCGTCTTTTGCCTCGGAGACGATTTCAAAGCCGGCTTTTTTTAGGGCGTTAAGATATATTTCAGAAAACCCCTTAAAACCGCCAAAAAAAACAACTTTCATGTTAGGTCAATTTTTTAATGTTTTTTGCTTTGTCAATAAATAACACCCCATTCAAGTGGTCTAATTCGTGCTGAATTACTCGCGCAAGAAGCCCGCTCGCGCCCCTTGCGTGTTTTTTCCCGGATTCGTCAAAATATTCAACAGTTACTTTTTCGCATCGTTTTACCTCTCCGTACACTCCGCGCACAGAAAGACATCCTTCAATGTCGTTTTCTTTTTTTTGCGAACATTTTTTGAGAATCGGGTTGATAAAAACCAAGCGGCCATTTTTTTTGCGCTCCTCTCCGCCGGAGGCGGATCCGCCTTTGGCGGAAACACCCGGTGTTCCCCCGCGCAAAAAATCTTTTGCCACCAAAAAAACTCGCAGCCCAACTCCGATTTGCGGCGCAGCGATGCCAACTCCATCTGGCTCGGCAAACATTGCATCGGCCATCCATTCTATCAGCGATTTTATGTCAGCTGATTTTGGGTTAGCAACGATTTCCGCTTTCCCACGCAGTATTTTATTTTCTTTTTGAAGAATCATTGTAGCCGCGAATAATGTTTTTCAAAAATTGCGTCAAGATCTTTCCAGAAATCTGGCTGTTTCATTTTTCTTTCCAACTCCTCCATTATTTTTTTTGAAAGCATTGTCCCGATTTTCGGCTGGAGCTTCGGTTTTCTCGCCAAAAACCAAACCGCCAGCATTTCAAGATGCCGCCGCGAAAATTTTTTTAGCGCCGTTTTTACTAAATTACCGTCTTTGCCGCGCTCAAAAACAGCTTTTACTTTTCTTATTTTCGCGCAAGCATCGTGAAAAAAATCTATAAACGCCTTGATGTCGTTTTTTTGCATAATTTTTTTAGTCTTCCAGCACCTTAACAACTAATTTTCTCGCCGGTTTTGGGAGGCCGAGTTTTTTTATAAGCCCTTCTATCTGATCAAACTCGTACATGCGGTAGTTGTTAATGGGATGCCTGAATGCCCTAAATTTACTGGCATTGTCCCAATTGCGCAAGGTTAACGGAGTTACTCCTATTAATTTTGCCGCCTGGTTAATAGTAAGATATTTTGTTGCCATATAAACATAAGCTTAATAAGCCTGCATAAACTCTACAAGCACAGGAAATCCACACCCTGTGGACAACCAGCTGTTTTGTAAGGTTTAACAAGCCTTAGCAATTGCGTCTTTTTTTAAAAATAAAAAAATACTCCGCCGACCGGCGGATTAAAAAATAAAAACTTTAAAATTTCTTTTTTTAGCGACTTATCCACAGAAATTGTGAGTTTTTCTATGTTGTTTTAAAATTAACAATTTTATAATTAAAGTATGCGCGACTATCAGTCGAACTCTCGACTTTAGGAACAATGGACGAAAAAGAAATAATTTTTGAAGGAAAAAAATTTTTATCTCTCCGCACCGCGGCTGAGTTTTCCGGCTATCACAAAGATTATATCGGAAGGCTTGCGCGGAAAAATAGAATTTCTGGCCGGCGGTTTGATTTTCAGTGGTTTATAGAAAAAGACTCTCTGGAAAATTTTATTCTTGAAAAAGAGAAGAAGGCTTTTGCTAATTTTAAAATTATAAATGGGAAGCCTAAAGCTATATTAGAGGCCGATAAATCGCTTCTTCGACCATTGGTCGAGGATAGTGCCACATCAAATGCAGCTGATACCTGGGATGCGGAATTATTTGGCGGTCGGGCGCCGATTCAAAAAGTAATATCAGCCGGGAAAACATCCGACCTGCCTGCCGGACGGGCAGGTGTTTTAACTTCTTCAACATCGGATGTTGAGGAGGCTGATGTTTTCTCGAATGTTCTGAAGAACCGTCTAGCTTTTTCTTTCGGCAGACTCAAAGAGCTAATAAATCTAGCAAAGTCGAATCTTCGACTACCGGTCGATATTCTGAACTGGCTGGCCATGGGGTTGGCAGGGCTTCTAATAGTAATTGGCGCTTGGGCGGTTTTAGAGAATAATGCCGTCCAATTAAATAAAATTCAAGTTGAAGCGGAAAATACCCTTGCCGGGATTTTTCTGCGCGAAGAACCGTTAATTCCGCTGCCTTTTGATGTTGAATGGGCCGGCGAAAGCCTTGGGGACGTAAAAAATAGGGTAGCAGGCGGCCTAAGAATGGTTGGAGGATATATTTTAAGCGCGCTCACGAATTTTAAAAAGATTGCTTTAGATTTTCTTTTTCCTCCTTCGCCGCCCTCCTCAACACTCGGTGTTGAGACCCCAAAAACACCGAGTGTTTTCCCGGGCGGCGAGGAGAGTAAAATTATTACGTTTAAAGAAGAAGTCATAACCCCGCAAGGGGTAGGGGTTACAGAATCCTCCTCGCCTCGCTTCGCGGGCGAAGCGGGAATCATCTCCCGCGTCCTCTCTTCAATTAATCTAGCCCAGCGCTTTCAAGAATTGGAGGATCGTTTAACAAACAAAGTAGTTGCTGCGCTTTCAGCCATAGAAAAAAGAATTCCTCCGTCAATCCAAAATCCGGTAACATTTTCAACAGCCTCCGTTCCTTCTCCTTACCGTTTAGAACCGCCGCAGCAAGTCAGCGGAGTTTCGGCTGGATTCGGAGATTTTTCCCAAGGAATTTCAACTGGAGGAAATCTTTCGGCAACAGGAAATATAACTTTGGGGTCAGACAACAAAGATGTAAATATTTCTTCAAAAACTTGGGATATAACTTCTGCCGGAGCGGCTACTGGATTTACCAATGTCTCAACTGCCGATCTGTCAGTTACTACTGCAAATATTTCCAACGCAACTATTTCTGGCTCTCTTACAGTTTCTTCTTCGGCCACTTCAACTTTTGCAAATGGGATTTCTTTAACTGCCGGCTGTTTTCAGTTAGGTGACGGAACCTGTTTAGAATCGGCAAACTCTGCTGCTGGATGGAGTGATGACGGCTCCGTTATCCGGCTTACTGCTTCATCTGATTTTGTCGGCATCGGGACGACTTCTCCTTATGCAAAACTTTCAGTGGTAGGCCAAACTGTTGCAGAATATTTCACCGCCACATCAACTACCGCAACCTCAACTTTCGCCGGAGGATTTTCCGCCGGAAACAATGGCGGATTTATTGTCGCTCAAATTGCTCCTGCAAATTCTCTTTATGTAACTTCAAGCGGAAGAATCGGCATAGCTACAACTTCTCCGTCTTCAACTTTCTCCGTCCAAGGCGACGGGTTTTTCTCCGGCACAGGATTTTTTGGACAAACTCTTACTGCAACTTCTTCCGCAATACTGGCAAGAGATGGTGGGAGTGTTGGAATAGCCAGTTCTTCCCCGTGGGGCCTCATTTCCGTAAATCCTAACGGCATCGCCGGCCCGGCTTTTGTGGTCGGCTCTTCAACCGCTACCAATTTCATCGTAACCAACGGCGGCAACGTCGGCATCGGGACCACTTCTCCGGGCACAGCGCTTTCAATCCAGGGAATAGCCAACTTACATACCTCAACTTCAACTTTCTACGCAACGGGAGGACTTAATCTTGCAGACGGCTGTTTTGCAATAGACGGGACATGCGTTGCCGGCACAGGAGCAGGAATGGGCATTACTTCCCTAAATGGACTTAACGCTCAAACCCAGACCTTCGCAGACAACGACTACGTTGACGTTC
>Ga0155124_102_pt2 | contig 60591 bp, 68 predicted proteins | sample RifCSPhighO2_01_FD_106092 | JGI IMG/M metagenome (GOLD analysis project Ga0155124, IMG submission 106092) | Candidatus Giovannonibacteria bacterium RIFCSPHIGHO2_01_FULL_45_23
ATTTCGGATGCGGCGAAAATGCCTTTTTCGTGGCTTCCGGATTTTTGAAATACTCCTTAAAAACATTCGGCCCGCGAATTATCAGAAGCCCGGTTTCGTTTTGTTTTGTTTCTTCTCCGGTTTCGGGATTTATAATTTTCATCTCGGTGATGTCAAACGGCTTCCCGATTGATCCGTACATGATCGGCTCGTCAGTCGCGGTGCCGGAACCCCAGCAAAGAGTTTCCGTCATCCCCCAGCCGGGCCTGACATGTACGCCGGTCCGATTCATAAATTCTCTATGAAGTTCGCGCGTCAGTTTATCCGCTCCGACAATCAAAAATCTTATTTTTTTTAATTTTTCTTTTTCAGGAATCTCGCGTTTCAAAACCTCTTTTAAGGTTGGCGGGATGACGCTTGAATAAGTTGCGCCCCATTTGGCCGCCGTTTCCAAAAAATATTCCGGATCTGGCGGCGCAAGCAATGTGGTTCCGCCGACGATAGCCATGGGGAAAAAATTCGTGACCTGCGCGTTTACATGAAACAAGCGGTTTATTAAAAGAGCGCGGTCTTTTTCCGATAACGCGTATGTTTTAATAATTGCTTCTACGTCCGGCCAAAACATTGAGTTTGTCTGCACAACTGCTTTTGGTTTCCCAGTTGTCCCGGAGGTGCAAATTAACTGAAATATATCTTCCGGATACCGATGAACAATGTGATCATAGGGCTTTACGAATTTGGCGAGCGCGGACCAGCTAAAAGAGCAGAGCCAGCCGGCCCCTTTTTCTTTTTTTGGGCTTTCGAATCTATCGGGATCATGCATTACCAAAATCGGCATCTTGGGAAATCTTTCAGACAAAATCCGCAAAAGCGCGCTTGGCTCATTTTTTTTATCATCCCATACATATCTTTCCTGTGTTACCAAAAGCTTTGTTTCGCAAAGCTCGAGAGCATAGATAATCTGATCGGGAGTGTAAAGGTAATTTATCGGATGCGCTACTGCGCCTATTCGCATTGTTCCAATCCACGGCATAAAAAAATGAAGTCCGTTTTCCAAAAGCAAGCTTACTGTGTCGCCGGGCCGGATGTAAAAACTTTTTAAGACGCCAGCGGGCAGAGCAGTTTCGCGGTCCATATCGGAATAAGAAATTCTGCGCAAAGACTCCGTGTCAATCAGACAAGCGCGGTCGCCGAATGCGGGATTTTTAAAAGATTCAACCAGCATTTCAGCGGGAGTGTTTTGCATAATATTCTCCTCTTTGGCGGAGCTCTTCAATATGCTTATGTCTTCGTTCTTTAGTAACAACCGTGTAGCGGAATAAAAATTTTGCCTTCAATTCTTCGTTCTGGTTGACGGCTCTGGCAATAATAATGGCGTTATTTTTATCCGGCGGCTGAAGTATGGCTGTTCGGATAAGTACATACCTTTCTTCGAGAATCGCCGGCTGAAACCATTTTGCTTCCAAAACATTCGTAATCAGGCCGTCTTCTTCTTTTTTAAGCAAAGTCATAAGCGCCATAACTCCGGCCATGGAAGCGGCGGTTAAAATTATTCCGCCCAAAAGCACGGAATCCTCATGCGGCGTCATCACTCCCTTTTTAATCTCGAGCGCAACCTCGCACTTACCCTGTTCCAGATCATCCAAATGAAGTCCTAGATACTTTGCTGCCTCCCAATTTTCAAACATTTTTTTAATCTCTTTTACCCGCATTTTTCTTTCTCAATCTGCCCCAAAGCTAGCAAAATAAAAAAGGGATGGCAACCATCCCTTTTTGACGATTTTAAAACTTGGCGTTTTGGATAATCATCGCCGTGGCTTCACCGGGCGCGTTGCAGAGGCTGATTACCGCGTAGCGCTTGTTTGAATTTATGAGCGCCCAGACGGCCTCTACCAAAAGTTTCGCGCCGCTTGCGCCAATCGGGTGCCCGATGCTTACAGCGTCCCCGTTTGGGTTGATTTTTTCAAGAGGCACTCCGAGCTCGCGGCTTGCGTGAATTGTGACGGAGCCGAAGGCGGTGTTGATGAAGAAAAAATCAATGTCCGCCAAGACCAACTTCGCTTTATATACGGCTTTGCTGATGGCAAATGGTGGAGTGGTAGTAAATTTTTTCCAGTCTCCGCCAAAAGCGACCGATGCAGAGCTTACAATATAAGCCAACGGCTCAAGGCGCTGCGTTTCGCAAGTTTTTTGATTTGTCATTATCACAGCCGCCGCGCCGCCGGCGTTTTTTGAGGCGTTGAGCATGGTGATTGTTTTACATCCCTCAATCAATTCAGCGCCGCGGATAATTTTTTCGTTTACTTTCCAAAATGGCTCCTCGTCTAATCCTTGTCCGTTGAACGGAACAATTTCTTCTCCGAACACAAAACGCTTGTATGCCGCTCGCGCTCTCTTGTAACTTGCTACCGCCCAATCGTCCTGATCTTTACGGCTTATGCCGCAAGTTGTCGCGCACCAGTCTCCGGCGTGCCAAGTCATCTCGCTTGTGTGCGGGTCGCAAAGGAGCGAATACATTTCTTCATCCGATAAAGCCAAAAGATTTTCCATCCCGCCGGCAATAACGCAATCCGCCGCGCCGGATTTTATGAAAGCGTCGCCGATTATCACGGACACAAGGCCGGAACTGCAAACCTTGTTGACCGTTATGGCGTTCAGACGCCCAAACATACCAGTCGCACACACTTCTTTTGCGGGGTTTAAGAACTCGCGCGGATTTGCGAAGGTTCCCATAACCACCTGATCTGGCTCCGGCGCTTTTCCTTGGAGCAAATTGCCGATGACAGCCGCCCCTAAATCAATTGCAGAGACATTGTGCCATTTTTTCTTTGCTCTCAAAACTGGCGTCCTTTTTGCGCCGACAATAACACTATTATTTTTCAACCTTGCCATACATCCTCCTTTTTGCTGGAATCTGATTTGCTGGAATCTGACAACTTTATAGCACGGCCTTGCAAAAAACACAAACATTTGCTATGTCTTTAAACAGGCAAATCTTTACTAAAAGGAGGAGTGATGGCAGAAAAGACGGTTTTAATTACAGGAGCCGCAGGTGGCATTGGGCAGGCTGTCGTCAAGCGCTTCGCTGGCGATAAAAATTTTAAGCGCATTGTGTTGATTGATCACCCAAGCAAAAGGGAGCGCATGGTATATGGTTCTGTGGCGGCAAAAACTTCTGCGATGTCGTGTGAATACTCATTTCGTTATCTGGATTTAGCAGATCCAAGCGTGCACCAATTGATGGCACAACTTGCGGCTTCATGTAAAAAAATTGATGTGTTGGTAAATACCGCGGGCGTTGCTCAAGAATTCGGCGCGCTCATAAAAACAGATTTGGAAAAAGCAAGAAAGGTGATGGAAATCAATTTTTGGGGGACTCTGCAGATGTGTTATGCGGTGTTGCCTTACATGCGCAGCGCCGGCTACGGAAGGATCGTTAATATCTCGTCAATCGCCGCGCGGCATGGCGATGCGGGCAACCTTATATACGCCGCTTCAAAAGCCGCGATTGAAAGTTTGACAAAAACATTGGCTCGCGAGGCGACATTCAATAAAGACGGAGCGCCGTTTGATATAACAGTAAACGCGGTTGCTCCTGGCATTATTGACACAGATATGGCGAAACTTCTTTCGGATAAAGTTAAAGAAGCGTATAGCCGCGGCAATCCTTGCGGGCGTCTTGGCAGTCCGGAGGAAGTCGCGAAAGTGATTTACTGGCTTGCAACTGGTGCGCCGCAATATCTCACTGGAGAGATTATTAGGGTGGACGGCGGGTTTTTGGCATAATGTTTTTAAAACCGATAGGAATCATTCTTAATAAATCAACTATTAAGATTTTTCCAAAGTGGAACGAGGCGCTCGCCGGAATAAGCGGATTTTCGCATATCGTTGTTTTGTTTTGGATGCATAAAGTAACGGCGGAAAAACGCCGCGTTAAAAAAATGAGACCTTGCACTATTAATCGCCCGAAAGGAGTTCTCGCCACCAGAATGCCTTTTCGCCCGAATCCGATAGGATTAAGCATTGTAAGACTGATCAGACGCCGGAAAAACATTTTAAAAATTGACGGCATTGACGCATACGAAAACACGCCGGTGCTTGATATCAAACCATACACCGGCCACCCGAAAGATTTGGTATCAAATTGCCGCAAGCCTTCATGGATAAGCAAAAAACGCAAATTTAAAAAACCTGCTTAGCCGCAGGTTTTTTATGTTATGATGAAATCATGAAAATCCTTAAGATTATCATTGTCATAACGGCGCTTTTAATAGCGGCGCTGATTGTTTTTTGGCGATTTGCCCCGACGCAGATGATAGAGAGCGCAACCAATAATATCGGGCCGGCAAAAACACTGCTTTGCCAATATCCGGTCAGGGTAAGCGGAGAAGCGATGATGCCTGTTTTCCAAAACGGCCAGCTCGTCATTTTTTCTAAGTGCGTGGAAAATCGTGATGATATCGCGCCCGGCGCCGTAATTTTATACGAACGGCCCGGAGGCATGCGTATTTCAGTAGTCCGCGAACGGACCCGAGACGCAAACGGCGTGATGTACCGCGTTTCGCAAGAAGCGCGCAAAAATGAAATTGATGAAACGCGGTCAGACAGAATCATCGCGATTTATAATAAATAAGTAAAAATGGATACGCAATTTTTTATATGAACCGCTATGATATATCATAGCGGTTAGTATTGCTGTAATATTAGTACTGCTTTAATATTTTATCCGCCCAGCTCTTTCCATGGCTTTCCATCTCCCAGGGCCGCTTCTCGGCGGCATGCCAACGAGCAAAAACGCTTCGAGCCATTCCAAAAAATTGCCCCATCCTTTATCTTCAGAGATTTTATTTACGATCACTTGGAATGACGGCTTTTTGGTTTTGCGCCAAAATCTTAGCACTGTTTGCGGCGTCACTTTTAATGTTTTTTGAATCGTGCGGAAAGAATATCGTTTTCTCAGCATCAATATTATTGCCAACCGTTTCGCCAACATAATCTGCTCCGTGCGGGTTAAAATCTCATTTAAAAACCAGCGAATTTCCGCGGGAGAACTTGTTTTACATATTCTATCAGCTAACTGTTCGCCTATTTTTACAAACACTTTCTTTTTTAATTTTTTCCTAGATACGTGGGGCATAAGCGCTATGATATATCATAGCATTCAAATTGGCAAATATAGAAAAAGTGGAAAAATGATCCTTGACAAATTAGTTTATATAAATTAATCTCTTTTTATTTTTTGTCGCCACAATATTTTAGTGCCCACTATGATATATCATAGTGGGAGAATGAAGAATCGAAACTAAAAAGGGGCTCCGCCGGCTGTCGGATTGCCCCCTTCACTCCCACACCATTATGGTGTGGGGGTTTACTTTTTATCCCGCAATTCCCGCCGTAAAATTTTTCCCGACTGATTGCGCGGGAGTTTTTCTACGAATTCAATCTCGCGCGGGAATTCGTGTTTCATCAGTTTTGGTTTGATGAATTCCTGAAGTTCTTTTTTGGTTAATGCCGGATCTTTGGTAACCACGAATGCTTTTGGCACCGCGCACATAATCTTATGCGGCATGCCCACAACCGCGGTATCTGCAACGTCCGGATGCTGCAAAATTATTTTTTCAATCTCCGCCGGCCACGCCTTTTCTCCGCCGACGTTTATCATATCTTTCAATCTGTCAACAATAAAAAGATACCCTTCGTGGTCAATATAGCCAATGTCTCCGGTACGAAACCAGCCATCCTCATCCATGGCTTTCGCCGTCTCTTCCGGCTGGTTCCAATAACCTTTCATTACGTTGTGCCCTCTAACGAACACCTCGCCGTAGAAATTTTTGGGATTCTGTCTCGCGCTTTCCATTCGCAAAATTCTGCCGTTTTCATTGACGATTTGCACCTCAACTCCCGGAATTGCTTTCCCGACACTTCCCAGTTTATAAATTGCTTCATGATTGGAAGTTGCAAAAGGTGAAGTTTCCGTAAGTCCCCAGCCGGTATAGATTTTTCGGCCGTATTCCTGTTCCCATGCCTTAATCGAGTTCACGGAAAGAGTGTCTGCGGCGTAGAAAAAATACCGGACTGAAGAAAAATAAAAGGGGTCAATCTTTTGTTTCAAGATCATGTTGTAAATCGCCGGCGTTCCGAAAAACATCGTGACGCGGTTTTTAACCAGAGAATCCAAAACCCGCTCGAGGTCAAATTTTTCGTGAAGCACAAGCGTCGCTCCTGTGTAAAAACAAGCGCCCATTATGAAATTTAGTCCGAAGCAGTGCGTAAGCGGAAGAAAACAAATCAGCCGGTCATCCGGCGTCATTCCCGTAAGCACGCTTGCGTATTTAATATTGTTATAAATATTGCCGTGCGTCAGCTCAACGCCTTTTTGCTTGCCGGTCGTTCCCGAAGAATAAAGAACCGCGGCTGTCCTCGGGGTTAATGGTTCAAGCGGCGGATTTAAGTCTTTAATATCAATTTCGTTGCCGATTCGCTTTACTATGATTTTGGCGGCCGTATCTTTTAAAATTTTTTCAACTCGATCTTGGGGCAGAGCTGGATTTAGCAAAACGCTTGTCGCTCCTAGTTTAGAGGCCGCCAAGTAGGCGGATATAAATTCCGGAGAATTTGGCATATGCAAGCAAATTCTTTGGCCTGCTTCTACACGATAAGATTTTAATGAGTGCGCAGTAAATTCAGAGTCTCCAGCCAGAATATTGTAAGTCAGCTTTAATTCCTTTCCGTCAGCACCCACAAAAACCAAAGCTTCTTTTTTTGGAAAAACATCCTTGCTCCTTTCAAAGACCTCCCAAACAGTCATCACATTTTCCATTTATGCCTCCTCCTTGCAATTTCTTCTATGGACATTATATAGTCAAATCAGAGAATTTGACAAGAGGACAAACAGTGAAGAACCTCACTCTTCCGAGCGATTTCCCGATCACAGTCGAAGATGTTTTTGAGGTGGCGCGCAATCGTACGCGCATACACCTTGATAAAACACACCCAGTGGCCAGTTTTGTCAAAGAATGCAACCGTCAGTATAAAAAATTGCGCTTTGAACAAACTATATACGGAGATACTACGGGCTTCGGGGCGCAGGTAAAAAACATTGTCCTGCCGAGCCAAGATAAAGAAAAGAATCGAAACTTAATTTTAAACCTTAGAATTGGTAGCGGGCCTCCTTTAAAAAAAGAACATGTGCGCGCGGCTATGTTTGTGCGAACAGTCATGTTGCTGAGAGGGTGTTCAGGCGTAAGGCTGGAAATTCCTGAATGCATTACGGAACTAATCAATTCCGACAAAGAACCGAGAACTCCGACTTACGGCTCAATAGGCGACAGCGGAGACTTGGTGCAGTCTTCGTATTACGGTTTTGAAGTTCTGAAGCGCATAGAACTTGAGGGTAGAGAGGGTTTGGCTTTGGTAAACGGAACCCAATTTATGACAGGCATTGCTTCGCTCGCGCTTGAAGATTTCGGTTATATTTTTCAGTTTGTGTGCAAGCTTTTTGCCGCTCTGATTCAGTGCCTTGAAGGAACAAGTGACGCTTTCGATGGCGAATTGCACTCGCTCAAACTTCATGAAGGCCAAAACGTCATGGCAGAATTTTTCAGAAATGAGTTTGCTGGCAACAAAATGACGCGCGAAATAAGCAAACTGGAAATATTGCCGCCGGAAATTTTGGCTACAATGGCGCCGCTCCAGGATTATTATTCCATACGTTGCTTGGCGCATGCACTAAGCCCGATTTACAGTTCATTTCATAATGCTGCCCGAACGATCCATGATGAGCTTAACAGCGTTTCTGATAATCCTGTTATTATCAACGGAAAAGTAAAGCACGGCGGGCATTTTGACGGCTGTGAAATAGCAGAAGCGATGGAGCGATTGAAAGAAGCAATACGTAGGCTAGGATATATTGCGCGAGCTTATAAGCGCCGCGCCACGGACACCAAATTAAACTATGGGCTTTTGCCGTCGTATTTGATTGCGAATCAAAACGGCTTGAATAACGGATTGCAGGGGCTGTCGCTGTCATTTGATTCGTTGTATGCGGCGTTTCTCAAAACGAGCTTATCGGATACGGTTTTTGCGCAAAATGACTGCGAAAACGACAATCAAGACATAGTCAGCCTCGGTATGCACGCTGCCCTTTCTGCCTCAACCACGATCAGTCAATTGACAACGTTCGCTGCAATGCTAGCCATTATAACTAGGCAAGCGGTGGCGTTGAGAAAAATTGAAAGCAAACTTTCTCCGGCAACCAAAGTCACTTATGAAAAACTTGCCGACATCATACCTTTTATTGCGAAAGACCGGTCACTGCACGGCGACCTGCGAAAACTGGAAAAGCTTTTTTTCAATCATGCTTTTTGAACATAAATAATTATCAAAGACAATGTGAATAACCCCGCCTAGGCGGGGTTATTTTATTTAGTGTAAAATAAAGCCATATGGAACGAGATAATAGAAACATAATTATCACTGTGCTTGCCATATTTCTTCTGGCCTCAATCGGAGCGGCGGTTTACTTCGCACAAAAGGGCCCTGTAATTGTTGGCGGACAAGCCGGAGCTGAAGTGTGCGGAATTTTGCCAATATTTACAGGACAGCTTGATTCTGGGTCAAGCGGCGGCCCGGGCTCGTTTATCGCCCAAGACATCTGTCACATGGTTTTTGCCAATGAAAAAAACGACGCGGCAATTTGCAATAAAATCAAAACGCCGGAATTTAAAGGCCAGTGCTATTCCATGCTTGCGGTCAAAAGCGGCACGTCCGATGTTTGCGCTGGCGCGCCGTCTGACGCAAGAGACAGATGCTACTCGCAGGTTGCCGAGAGAATGGGCGATCCGAAAGCGTGCGAGCAGATAAAAATCGCAAACGAGCGCGACAATTGTATTTCAAATTACGCATCCAGAGTCGGGGATGGCTCGCTTTGTAAAAAAATCACCAACATCGGCCAGAAGGATTCTTGTTACATGAACACGGCGCGCAACAATCCGTCTCTTTGCAGCGAAATTTCAAATCCGAACATGCGGCAGGATTGCCTTAGAAATATAGGACGTTGAGAGCGTGAAGACCGCGCTCATCATTATTTTGGTCCTCGCGGCCGTAATCGTTGCTGGCGGGAGCTATTACTATTTTGAAGTTTACGAGCCGGAAAAATACGCGAACGGAATACTTTCGCTGTACCAAAATTTGGAAAGCGCCGGGCTCCAGCCGGATACATCTTTGTTGAAAGACGCAACTGATTACGCAAGCGCGCTCCAAGTGCTTCAGGAGAGAATAAATCTTTTGAAGACAACTCAAAACGAGCTCCCTCAAATCAAAGTTCCGAAACGCATGGTAAATTTTCAGAAAGAATTTTCTTCTTATCTTGATTTTACGCTCTCGCAGCACGAGAGCGCGGAGACATTGGGCACATTTCTTAAAAACGCCAGTGAACTTAACAAAGCAGTTAAGGAGGTGTACGGCAGCCGGATTCAAGAGAAAGGCATCGCGACTATCGGAGACCTTCAAAAATTTTGGGGCGAGCGCATCCCAAAAGTTAAAACTGCGTCAGAAGAGTTTGTCCGCAAAGAAATTCAGGGTACAGAGCCGTCATTTTCCGAATTAAAATCTTTGTGGGAAGAAGCGGCTCCGGCTTTTGCTTTTGTGCTTCAGAAAGTCAACAAGGTTAATCCTAGACTTCAGATCAGTCAGGCCGGCAATATATGGACTCAAGCTGAGCAAAAACAGCTTAATGCGTACACTAAAAAATTAGATGAGTTCGCTACAAAAATTGAAGATTTGTTAAAAAAATACACCGCCTACGATCTTCTTGCATTTCGTTATTTTCCCGACGTTTCCGAGCAAGAATCAAGCGAGCGGGCCCTGAAATTTTACCAAAGCATCCAAAAGCTCAAAGAGCAATATGGCAGGTAGATTAAAAAAAGCGCCTTACGCGCTTTGAAATATTTCTATCATCTTCTTTCTGCTTTTTTTGCCGGTATCGCCCAGCTCGATTTTTGGCACAAAAATAATTTTTTTGATTTTATAATGCTTCTCCGGTTTCCCGGATTTTCTTCCTTCTTCGCACCATTCTAAAACTGCATCCGCGCCGATTTCTTCTTTTTTCACAACGCAGAGCGCCGATTCGGTTTCGCCGTCCATCATTATCGGAACGCTCATGGCGTCGTCCACGGACGGGTGCTGTCTTGCGTAATCATCAATAAGCGGACCCATCACAAATTCGCCGCGCACTTTCCATGTATCGGCGGAGGCGCGCGCGACCCAATAAAAAGTTCCGCGGGAATCACGGCGGCACAAGTCCCCGGTATCAAACCATCCTTCCCATTTCGGATGCGGCGAAAATGCCTTTTTCGTGGCTTCGGGATTTTTGAAATATTTCTCAAAAACATTCTGGCCTCGGATTATCAAAAGCCCGGTCTCGCCAATCGCAACCTCCCCGCCGGTTTCCGTATTTATAATTTTCATCTCGGTAATTTCAAAAGGCTTCCCGATTGAGCCGTACATAATCGGCTCGTCCGCGGCTGTGCCGGAGCCCCAGCAAAGAGTTTCCGTCATTCCCCAGCCGGGCCTGACGCGTATGCCGGTACGATTCATAAATTCTCTGTGAAGTTCCGGCGCGAGCTTGTCGGCTCCGACTATCAAAAACTTCAGGTTTTTTAAACTTTCTTTTTTTGGAATGCCGCGCTTTAAAACTTCTTTCAGGGTCGGCGGAATAACGCTGGAATACGTCGCGCCCCATTTGACTGCCGTTTCCAAAAAATATTCCGGATCCGGCGGCGCAAGCAATGTGGTCCCGCCGACGATAGTCATGGGGAAAAAATTTGTGACCTGCGCGTTTACATGAAACAATCGGTTTATTAAAAGAGCGCGGTCTTCTCCAGACAACTTATTGGTTTTAATAATTGCTTCTACGTCCGGCCAAAACATTGAGTTTGTTTGCACAACTGCTTTGGGTTTCCCGGTTGTCCCGGAAGTGCAAATCAGCTGGAACGGATCTTCCGGATAACGGTGAGTTACATGGTCGTAATGCTTTGTGAATTGCGCCAGCGTAGACCAGCTGTAAGCGCCAAGCCATCCGCTGCCCATTTCTTTTTTCGAAGATTCGAATCTTTGCGGATCGTGCATCACCAAAACCGGCATAGTGGGAAATGTTTCTCTCAAAATCCGCAGAAGCGCGCTTGGCTCGTTTTTTTTGAAGTCCCAAACATACCTCTCCTGCGTCACCAAAAGCTTGGTTTCGCAAAGTTTGAGGGCGTAAATAATCTGTTCGGTAGTGTAAAGGCAATTTATCGGATGCACTACGGCGCCTATCCGCATAGCTCCCAGCCAGGGCATAAAAAAATGCAGTCCGTTTTCCAAAAGCAGGCTTACTGTGTCACCGGGCCGGATGTAAAAACTTTTTAAGACGCCTGCGGACAGAGCAGTTTCACGGTCCATATCGGAATAAGAAATTCTGCGCAGCGACTCTGTGTCAACAAGACAAGCGCGGTCATTAAATGCCGGATTTTTAAAAGATCCAACCAGCATTTCGGCGGGAGTTTTTTGCATAAAGCCTCCTGCTTCTTATTTCTTTTCTCGATCTTCCCACAAAGTAGCAAAGAAAAACCCCCCGCGTCAAGCGGCTATGAGTGACGTGTTATCTTACCGCGTAATTTTTTGCGGCAAATTCATATTGCTCAATAAATATTTTTTTAATCGGCATTAGAGAATTGAGTTCATAAAATACCGTCGTTGCTTCGCGATATTCTTTTTCGTCAACGCTGCGGTACGAAAGCGGCGCGCAGCCATGCGCCAAAAGCAGCGCGTCGGCCATCAGGCGCGCTGTGCGTTTGTTTCCGTCTTCAAACGGTTGAATATAGCTTAAGCCTGCAAGCGCGGTGAGCGCTTTGGTGAACGGGCTTTCCGCTTTGGCCACCGCAGACACAAGTAAATCTACAGCTTCTTTAATTTGGTGGATATTATCAAGCGGTCTGTACTTGGAGCCGACCACACCAACCGGCTTTTGACGCAGACCGATGCCGACATTTAAGCCTTTAACCAGAATTTTGTGCAGTTGTTCAAGATTTGCATGTGTAAGCGCTCGAAAGTTTTTGGCATTTTCATGCACAAAAATAAATGTGTTTTTGTGGTTAAGAATCATGCGGGTTTCTTTTTTGCCATGCCCCGGCGCTTCTTTGTGCTCTAAAATAAGTTTCTCTGTATCAAGAAGGGTGTATGTGTTGCCTTCAATTTTTGATGATTTCCACGATAATTCTATAACAAGCCGCTCAATTTCTTTCTTTGCTATGGATGACGGCAGATCGGCGGTGCGGCCGCGATATTCATTGGTTGCGCTTTTAAGCGCCGCGAGCTCGTCAGTAGCGAAAACTTCGGAAGGCCAAGCCGGCAAAAGCTCAAAATTGAAATGATCAAGCCCGTAGCGTTTGTCCGGTTCCTTGGCGCAATAAACACCCGCGTCTATCTTGGCAAAAATCCGCCCGAGAGCGCTTATAGAATACGCGCTTGAGCGTCCTTTGCCGGTAGCCGTCAGTATGCCAGCAGAAGACATGCGTTTCAGTTCCCGCTTAACCGTTACCAAAGACAAATCCACCCCAGTTTTTAAAAGCAAATTGTGAGTTTGGGACGAACTTAAAAAGGCGTTCTGTAAAAAAAGAAGCATTGTTTGCTGTTGTTTTTGGCTAATCTTTATCATAATCGTATCATTTACACACATTAATCGTATCATTGTGATACGATTGCGTCAACTACGATTACACAGCTTTTCTTGCGAGAACAACAGTAATCATAGTAAGAACACTCACAAGAATCGGGAACCATGCTTGGGAAAACCATGGAACTGGAATTAAGAAAATGACATCGAGAGTTAATAGTGACGAAGGCCAGCGCACTGTGGCCCACAAACCAACGTAGTAAAAGATATCCCAAATAGCGAAAGTCCAGAGAAATATTGCCCAACGCTCTCGTAAGGATTTAACCGCCATAAGAGCTACGCTCGCCAACATAATCATGGTCGCGGCTTCCCGAAAAAGTTCTATCACCAATAAACTTTTGGGCAATTCGCTAAGAATTTGAGCTTGTTGGTAAATATCGGCAGAAAGTCGGGCAACATCAGAAAGCGTCCCGCCGTATCCTGGAAGAAGTCCTACCGCGGCGCGGAGATAAACCACAACCGATGCTTCAACAAATCCGAAAGCAATCCCAAACAAACCAGAAACAACGAGAGTCCATTGTGAAATTACAAGCCCTTCCCGCCGCCATAAATAATATGCCACAAATGGAATGCCCAAAAATAGATTTACCCACCAAGGCTGCGCAAAAAGCACAAATTCGTTCATAGATTAATTATTAAAAATTTTCTTTTCCCAAGATTATAATTTCAAAAATGCCTCGGCAGAAATCCCCAAGTCTTTTATTATAATGCTTAACAAATGCTTACCAATTTCCTCACCATGCGGATTCGGAATAGAAATTTTGAAATTACCCAGCTCCATAAACTGATGCCTGCCTCCGGAGAACGGGCCAACAAATCCTAAATTCAGCAGTTTTCTAACTAGCTCTCTCCGGCTAATTGGCTTCAGCATGATGCAGAATTTTCAATTCAAATCCGGGCACCTCCTGCTTTTTCTGAAAACTCAAGAACAGGTATTCTTCCAATACCTCTGCTAATTGCTGCCTTACTGTTTCAACATCTTCACCCTGCGCGTAAACGCCCGGGAAACCATCAACCCACCCAATCCATTCCCCGATGCTGTCATCAAGCTTATATTCTGCTTGGCCGAGCATTTTTTCGATAAATTGTTGTGTTCTTAAGGTCATAATTTTATACTAGCTGATTTGTTCACGTAAAACAAGCTCCTTTTGGACTATTCTTGAAATAGTTCGGAACGGTTAAAGTTTTTCTTTGGCGACAGAAATTATTAGCATTCTAAATCCTCAACCAAATGTTTCAAACCATTTTTCCCTTCATAAAAATCTTTGGCCCAGAGTATTCTGTCGAAATCACGCAACGAAATGTTATACTTATGGGCCAATTTTTTACACTTATCCAAATACTCAAAGTAGGCAGAAGTGCTGACGGTTGGGTTGCCATGTACTTTTTCGCCGAAATCTTTGAGCGAGGCGCAAGCTCGATAATCAGCGATGGTAAACTCGTTGGGGGTAACAGACCGTCAAAATTGCGGAAGCCATCGGAATACCAATATTTGGGATTTTAGGAGAAAGAAATACATCAAGCTTTTCTTCGGGCGTTTTAGATTGAAATATTTCCGCCGTAATCGCACAGATAGTTCTCGTACTTTTTATGATACCCTTACGAACATTTGTTTTTGCTCTATTAGATTTCCAAATAACGATCGCAAAAAATTCTTCGGGATTAAGGTGGCCGCGATTATGAAAATTCTTATTTACATTATCAAAAAGGTAATTTTCAAGCCAATAGTATTTTAGATATTTTTCTAAATCTTTCATAAACCATGATTAAATTTTTGTTAAATCTTTTGGCCAGAAGTTTGTCTTTTTTGGGGATGCCTGCCGAAAAGAGTTATCGCATAGCCGAGAAACCAAAAACTAGCAAGTGCCCAGAAATAACTTCCGAGACCAATTCGTTCCAAGCAAACATTCTCAAAAGCTTCTTTTCTCAAAATATAACTATCAATATCTGGTTGGGGACTTTGAATAGTTTGAAGATTCATAATGGCTATTTGGGTAGCCATCTGGCTGCACATAAATTGCCTCCGGATTTCTAAATATACGTTAAATATGGAAAAAGCACAAAAAATTATGGCAAGAATCAATATAAAAACTCTGTTTGTTTTCGATAGAATCGGTTTATCATTTTCACTTTCAGTTTTTTCATCCATGTTAATTCTAAAATTTTTCTCTTCCCAAAATTAAAATGCAGTTCGAGCCGATATTTTTACAGGTTCTTTGGCGGTTTTGATCGGCGCGGCGTGGTTTGGCGGCAGATTTATTATACCAAATTTTTGGACCGTGCGAGAATCGAACTCGCGCCTCGGCAATGCGAATGCCGCGTAATGCCACTTTACTAACGGCCCTTGACGTGTTTAGTATAGCGTGCTAAGTCTAATTTAGGAAGGAGCCCACAAAATGGAGAAAGCGGAGAAAGCGTTTTTGCTCTACGGTATGCCAGGCGAACAAGGACCAGAATGTGTTGTTCTTGCTGAGTCAGCAGAGAAAGCTGCTAAAGCTTGCGGCGGACAATACCAAGTAGACCGCGAAGGGACAGAAGTTGTTGTTTTCCCCAAAGAACTTTTTAAGCCGTGTGTGGAAAGCGAATATCTGGTAGCAGGCGATGTTTTGGAATACAAAAACGGCCCATTGTGCGTTTTAATATTGCCGGAAGAACATGAGGGATTTTTATTTATTCGGGAGATTTCCGTAATCAGGGCAGCGTGAGAAAAGCTCTCGCTGTTTTTTTATTTCAACAACTTCCGTAGTGCTGATACTTTATTCGTCTTTTCCCAGGGCAAATCTAGATCGGTTCTGCCGAAGTGTCCGTAGGTAGCGGCTTGTTTATAAATTGGGCGGCGCAGTTTGAGCTGCTTAATGATCATCCCCGGGCGGAAATCAAAAACTTTTTTTACTATTCTTACCAACTTCTCGCGTCCGATGTCAGAGGTCCCAAAGTCATCAACGTCAACCATTAATGGCTCCGGAACACCGATGGCGTAAGCAACTTTGACTTCGACTTTTTTAGCAAGGCCGGAAGTTACAATATTTTTTGCCACGTATCTTGCGTAGTAAGACGCCGAACGGTCAACCTTGGTTGGATCTTTTCCGGAAAACGCCCCGCCGCCGTGCGCTCCAGCGCCTCCGTAAGTATCCACTATAATTTTCCTTCCGGTAAGCCCCGTGTCTCCGGCGGGGCCGCCAATAACAAATCTTCCCGTTGGATTTACCAAAAATTTTGTTCCTTTAAGTAAATTCTCCGGTAAAACTTTTTTAATGACTTTTTGAATAATATCCCGCTTCATCTTGACCATGGAAATTTCCGGAGCGTGTTGCGCGGACACTAAAATAGTATGAATCCTTTTTGGGGAACCGTTATTGTATTCAACCGTCACTTGCGATTTTCCATCCGGACGAAGATAGAGCAATTCTCCGTTTTTACGGACCTTGGCCAATTGTCGAGTCAGCCGATGGGCAAAAGCGATCGGCGCTGGCATCAGCTCGGGTGTCTCATCGGTCGCGTAGCCAAACATCATTCCCTGATCTCCGGCGCCGACAAGCTCCGGCTTTTCTTTTCTGTGCTTGCCAACTCCCAGCGCGATGTCCGGCGATTGCTCGTTTATAGAAACCAAAACTCCGCAATTCGCTCCGTCAATTCCGTATTCGGTTTTTGTGTAGCCCGCTTTTAGCACAACATCTCTGGCAACTTTCTGCACATCAATGTACGCTCTTGTTGTTACCTCGCCGGCAATCACAACAAACCCGTGCGCAATCAGCGTTTCAACCGCGACCCGACCATAGGGATCGTGGCGCAAAATTTCATCCAAAACCGCGTCCGAAATCTGATCTGCCAATTTATCCGGATGCCCTTCCGTCACCGATTCCGAAGTTAAAAAATATTTCATTGTTGACATTATAACACCAAAAGAGCTAAAACGGTTATAGATTGAGAATATTTAAGGAGGCATGCGATGAGGCGAGGGGTAGTATTCGGCGCAATGGGCAAAATGGGTTTAGGCATAGTTGAGGTCTTGCTGGCCCGCATTGGCTGCGAAGTTATCGCGTTTGACATTTCTGGAGACAGCGCGGAAACAATAAAAGCCGCGGATCTCAAATTAAAAAACAATTTGTATCATTTAAAGGACGCTGAAAGAAAGCTGTTTTTTGATTCGAAAAAAGCGGTTTTCGATCTTGCTTCCAAAGTAAGTTGGTGCGGCATGGATCCGAATAAAATGGCCGCGTATCTTCCAAATTGCGATTTTGTAATTGAGGCGGTCTATGAAGACGAGGCATTAAAGAAATCTCTTTATCAGAAGATCGAAAAATATGCCGGCGCGGAAACGCCAATATTTTCCAATACATCCACGATTCAAATTTCGCGATTGGCCGCAGAGATGACGCGCCCGGAAAGATTTATGGGGCTACATTTTTTTAACCCCGTTCCCCTGATGCCGGTGGTGGAAGTTATCATCGGAAAAAATACTTCCAAAGAAACCGGTATTGCCGCGGCACACATTGTGCATCGCCTTGAAAAAAAATTCTGTTTGGGCCCCGATTCTCCCGGATTTGTTGTAAACGGCGCTTATGTGCCGGCAATTAAAACGGCGTTGGAGGAGCATGAGGCCGGCGCAACTTGCGAAGAAATTGATAAGGCTTGCACAACGGGCAGGTGGGTGAATTTTCCTCCGGCCAGAAAATACGTTGAAACTCTTATAAACGAATCAGTGAAAATGATTGCGAAATATAAAGCAGATCCGCGGCTAAACCATTTGTCTGAAAAGCAAGCCCGAGAAAACATTGAGGAATTGATGAGGCTCGGTACAAATATGCCCGCAGGCCCATTTGAGCTTGACGAGCTTTTGCGGAGCGGAGAAGCGGAGAAAATGGCTTGCGACGTCAGGCATCCACAAAGATGGAAAATTTGCCTGGCTATGGGGCCGTTTAAATTTATTGATCTCGTTGGAATCGATGTGGCGACTGATTGCGTATATTCAATAGGTGCGCAAGAGCCCGAAAGAGGATGGAAAGAGCCTGCGCTTTTAGTAAAAATGAAATCGGCCGGAAAACTCGGCCAAAAATCCGGCGAAGGATTTTATAGATATGGACCGCATGTCCGGATTGAATACCCCGAAGCGGGCTACGCAAAAATAGTTTTTGAAAACGGCAAAAAAAATTCGCTTGCGATGGATTTGATCAAAAAACTAAGATCCGCTTTTGCAGAGTTAAAAACAAAGCCGGATCTCAAGGCGGTTTTTTTGCAAGGGTCCAACGGAAACTTCGCGACTGGGGCGGACATAGGCGAATTTCCGTCTTGCTTGATTGACGAAGGGGTAAGAAAGCAGGCGATAAATGAAGGCAGGCTTTTGCTTGAGCAAATTATGGATTTTCCAGCGCCGGTGATTGCCGCTGTTGAAATGTTTGCTTTAGGCGGCGCATACGAAATCGCGCTCGCTTGCGATTTGATAATCGCAACGGAAAAAAACAAAATCGGTCTGCCGGAAAAAGGCTTGGGAATTTTGCCGGGTTGGTTGGGTACCCAGACGCTTGCCCGCCGGGTCGGACTTGAGAAAGCGCTCTGGATGATTTTGGGCGCTGAAATGGTTGAAGCAAGCGCTTCGTGGATTGATGTCCTGCTCAAAAGAAACGAGCTTACTTGGACGAAGTTGAAAGCGCTTGCGGATGGCGCGAAAAAGCGCCAGTTTGAACCTTTAAACTATAACCTTTCTCAAAAGCTGCTCTATGCAAGAAAATTTGTCGAGCTTTATTTCAAAGTAAAGTGCGGCATAGAGCCGGCTTCAGCCCTTATCGCTTTAAAAGCAATCTGGCGCGGAAACAAGAAGGATTTACGGTCAGGGGCAGGTGTCGAGTGGAACGCAATTCTTGAGGCGTTTGGAACCGAGGGCGCCGAAAAAGGCATCAGATATTTTTTGGAAACCGGAAAGCATTTATATAAACCGAAAACAAATAAATAAATTGGCGGACATCGAATGTCCGCCAATTAATTTATATGATCTCAAATACCGCCGCTGTTGCTTCGCCGATCGCGTTGCACAACGAAACCACTATGTATTTTTTGCCTTCTTTTATGGCTTGGCAAATCGCGTTGACGCACAATACCGCGCCGGTTGCTCACAATGCGTGCCCGAAAGCGATCGCGCCGCCACAAGGATTAACAATGTCCCAAGGAATTCCAAGCTCTTTCATGAAAAATAATGGCGAAACCGGAAAAGCCTCGTTTACCCAAAAAGAATCGATGTTATTTAATGAACGCTTGGCTATTTTTAGCGCTTTCAAAACTGCGCCAACCGGAGCGATAGGAAAATCTTTCGGATCTTTCAGGCTGTTTTCCGCGTACGCAAGAAGCCTTGCCAAGGGCTCAAACTTATATTTTTTAGCTTTGCCGGGGGACATAAGCGTTAACGTCGCGCAGGCGTCACCGTATTTGGAAGAATTATAAACCGTAGTCAGTTCGCAGCCCTTAAGTATTTTGTCTTTTGCGTTTTTGAAAATCTTTTCATCAGTCAGCACGTTTTGATCGAAATTGAATATTCGCGAATATCCAGTTCCTGTTTCTGGCTCCAAAACAATCGGTGTAAGATACTCGCCACTCTCATATTCATACAAATGTTTTTTTGCCCTCGCGTAAGATTCGTCCGCGTACACGTCGCAATCTTCTTTTGTAAAACCCAATTCTCGCGTTTTTTGATCAGCAAGCTCCGCCATGGATTTTTTGGTTATCGGGCAGGTAAGCGCTCCGATATTAACGCTGTCCGGAACATTGCACATCATGTCGAGCCCCATGCCTATTGCGATATTTGCCTTTTCGTATCTTATGGCCTGCGCGGCTTCCGCAATTGCTAAAAGTCCGGAAGAGCAGGCTTTTTGTGAAATATTGCATGAAGCATTATACATACCGGCCCGAAGAGCAATTTCTCTATCAGGCGCTTGTTTGAAATATTCGGATTTCAAAGAAACATTCGATCCGACTCTTAATATATCAACCGCCGCTGGCGGAATTTTTGTTTTTTTAAACGAAGCGTCCAAAACTTGCAGCGCCAAATCTTGAGGAGAGAGCGTTATAAGCGCCGATTTGAGCAAAGGATATTTAGATATCCCGGTCCCAATCGGCGAACGCGTCGCGTCAACAACAAGCACTTCTTTCATAGTTCATCCTCCTATGCGTATGGATTTTCTAAAAGCATTGCAGTTGCTTCATCAACCGCGTTGCATGCGGCAAGTTCGTAGTATCTGTCCTTATCGGCAAGAGCAATATCAACGGCTTTTGCGCCGGTTGCGCCAAGAGTTCCGCCGATCGCGTGCCCGTGAGCAATTGCTCCGCCTCTTCGATTCATCCTGTCGCGCGGAATGTTGCGTTTTTTCATTAAAAGAATGTTGCCCACAGCAAAAGCTTCATTGATTTCAAAGTGTCCGATTTTCTCCCAACTCATTTTTGGCACTCCTGACATTGCGAAAGTTTTTTCAATGGCTTCTTCAGGCTCTACGATAAAATTTTTAGGTTCCGGTCCGCTTGCTTCCGCATACGCCAAAATTTTTGCCAATGGATCCAGTTTAAGTTTCTTCAATCCCTTTTTGTCAGCAAGTAAAAACAACCCGCCTCCGCTTGCATATTTCGCGGAATTTCCGGCGCCGACAAGACTGCAGAGCGCCGCGCCCTCTTTTTCAGATTCGGGATACGTAGGCATATTGGAAAGGATTTTTTTGAACATTTCGTTAACGCGGTATTTATCAACTTCTTCGTCTCTTGCAACAATTAAATTATCGCTCACGCGCACCGGTGCAATAAACCTATGCCTCCCTTGCCAAATGGCCGCGCGTTCGTATGATCCGTAAGCATAATCATCCAACTCTCCGCGCGTTAGCTTCTTTTCAAGCGCAACCTGATCTGCAAGACCGGCCATTAGTTTGCCGGAAAATGGATCAGTAAGCCCGAGCCTTACAAAAGAATCCGGCACTCCGTCCATTTTATCCACGCCACCCGCAACCGCAAATTCCGCGCCATGATTGGCTACGGCGTCATAAGCGAGCCCGATAGCTTTGAGGGCGGAAGAGCAAGCCTTATCCTCCGTCAAAGAATGTGCATGCTTTATTCCTCCGCGAAGCGCGATGACTTTTGCAAAAGCGTGGGCTGCGAGTCTCTCGGTTTTATGTGCGATAACTGTTCCCAAGAAAAAAACATCAACCAATTCCCGCACTTTCGCGGAATCTTGGCCGAAATCTTTAAAAAGAGCGTCAACCATGATGAGCGCCAAATCCGCTGCGGGAATTTTTGAAAAATGCCCTTCGTTTGGAGGATATTCGGCGCTGATAGAGAGGCCGGTTTCCTCTTCAAGCCGCGGCAGTTCTTCCAAAAACTTATTTGCCCTGCCGACAATCTCTGCGGCCTTTTTTGGCAATTCTTCTTTAGTCAGCTTGCCCGATTTCAAGAGTTTTTTTAGCAAATAGCTTTTAAAATTACGCTTCCCAACCTGTTCCACCGCGGCGAACGGCAATCTTGCGACTTTAGCTACATAAACTTCGCGCATATTCACTTCTAAATCTGTTTTCTGTATAGCACCAATAAAAAAAGCTCGCAATGGGCTTATTTCGCGTCTTCTTTCCTATTAATGTTAATGACTTGCGAAGTCATTAATAATGACTTACGATGTCATTATATTATAATAATATGGAATTAGTACACACATTAAATCGCGGGGTAGATAAAAGAATAATATTTCTCGATGATTGGGATCGATTTAGATTTGTTCATGACCTGTTTGAATTTAATGACCAAAATGGAGTAAATAACTTATATTACCGTTTTCACAAAGCCAAATCTAAGGACTTACGAAGTCATTATATTGAGCGAGAGCCGAGAAAATTGTTGGTCGACATTCATGCATTTTGCATCATGCAAAACCACTATCATTTGCTATTGAGTCCTAGAGTAGAAAAAGGGATTTCTAAATTTATGACAAAATTAAATATTGGCTACGCGAAATATTTCAATGAAAAATACCAAAGAAGAGGCGCGCTTTTTGAGGGGCGTTACAAGTTCGTTCTTATCAAAGACGAATCTCATTTCATTCATATTCCATATTATATTCATTGCAATCCACTAGATCTTAAACATCCGCAGTGGCGCGAGCGAGAACTCAAAAATCCCAAATCGGCGCTAAACTTTTTAGACAACTATAGATGGAGTAGTCACTTAGACTACGCTGGACAACACAATTTTCCGTCCGTCACAAATCGAAAGCTTCTATTAAAATTTTTCGGCGGACCAAAAGAATATTACAATTCTCTTGCGGAATGGCTTAAAAACATGGAGGTCGAGAATATGAAAGACTTTTTGCTTGAATAATCTAAGGACTTCGTAAGTCATTAGATTAAAAGACGTCACAGAGTGACGTCTTTTTTTCATAATTTCTCCTTCCGTCTTACTTTCCGGGTCCTCTTAAGAGTGCTTGAACAATTTCGTTTTGCTGAATATTAGCTGTGCCCTCGTATATCTGAAGAGCCTTGGCGTCTCGTAAAAATTTCTCCGTTCCGTTCTCGTGCATGTAGCCTGAACCAGCGCAGATATCCACCGCCATGTTCGCGACGCGAAAAGCAATATCGGCGCCATACCACTTGGCGAGCGAGGCAAGCCTCACCATTTCATTTCTGTCTTTTGCGGTTTTTATGCCGCGATCAACAAACCAAGCCGCTTTGTAAACCAAGTTTCTAGCGGTCTCGATCATGAGCTCCATTTCTGCGAAATCATGCTGAATGGCTTGAAACTCATTAACCTTTTTGCCAAAGCGCTTAGTTTGTTGCGCATATGTCCAAGCATTTGCAAAAGCGCCCTGCGCCAAGCCCAAGCCTTGTGCGCCGACAACAATTCGCGAGCGCGGAAATGTGTTTAACGCCGCCAAAATTCCTTCGTTTTCGTTGCCGCCGAGCAAATTGTCTTTATGCGCCCGGCAATCGATTAACGCGATGTCTCTTGTGTCAGAGCAGTGTAGCCCCATCTTGTCGAGTTTTGGGCTTACTGAAAATCCGGGCGTACCGCGCTCTACTATAAAACCCGCAAACCCTCGATTGCTTTTTGAAGTTTTCGCAAAAACTACGCAAAACTCGCATTCGCCGGCGTTGGTAATAAACTGTTTCTCTCCATTTAAAACATAATAATCGCCGTCGCGAACCGCTTTTGTCGTCATGTTAAACGCATCGGAGCCGGAGCCGCTCTCGGTAATCGCGAAAGAGGCGATTCCGCCGGATGCGATTTTTGTAATATATTTTTTTCTTTGCTCTTCTGTCCCGCTAAGCAAGATCGGCAAAGCTCCCAGTGCGGTAGCGCCGTAAGCCGCAGAAGTCCCAGCGCAAACCCGAGCGATTTCTTCGGTAATCAAAACCAGCGACAAAACGCCCTGTCCTAAACCGCCGCATTTCTTCGGCAGCCAAACGCCCATAAATCCTTGCTCGCCGAGCAACCTCAAAAAATCTCGCGGATATTCATGGTCTTTATCCAGCTTCAAAACGACAGGTTTTAGACGTTCTTCGCAAAGCTTACGAGCCTGATTTTTAAAATCGGCATGATTTTCAGAAAGATTAAAGTTCATAAAAACCCAGCTTTTTCAATCTGCCTCAATCCTAGCGCCAAAATAAAAACAGTCAACTGTTTGTTGACTGCTAACTTTTCACGCGCGCTTTGATATATTCCACAGCGTCATTCACCGTTTTTAGCGTTTCGACATCCTCCTGCGGGATTTCTAAGCCGTATTCTGCGTCAATTGCCGCCAATAGGGTGATGATCCCGAACGAATCGGCCCCAAGGTCTTCCACAAAAAAAGAGTTTAGGGTTACTGTCGCAGCCAAATCTGGCTCAATACCCAGAGATTGTATCACGAGCTCTATTACTTTGGCCTCTATGGCGGCCTCTTTAGTCCATGTGTTTTCCACCATTTTGCACCCCTTTGAATTTTGGTTTCTCATTCCAAGCTAGCACGGCCGAAAATCTTTGTCTACAGTATTGATAACAACGCTCTCAAGTCTTTTTTTAAAACCTTGCCGAGCGCGTTTCGCGGCAGTTTTGTTAAACAACGGATTTCGCGCGGAACTTTAAAGGGCTGGAGATTTTTTATTAAGTATTTAAGCAAATCTGATTTCAATCTTTCAAATTCAAGCGCGCAGAGAGCATCATCCTCAACATGATTTAAAACAACATAAGCGGCGCATCTTTTTTCTCTTCCTTCCACAACGGCTGCTTCTTTAATGAACGGATTTGCCAATAAGACCTTTTCTATTTCCTCAAAATAAATTTTCTCGTCGTTTGGTCCTTTCATCATGTCCTCGCTAACGCGTCCAACGATAGACATATTTCCTTCTGCATCCGTTTTTGCGAGATCTCCGGTGCATAGCCAATCATCTGTTGTCAAAACTTCGGAAGTTTCTTTGGGTTTATTCCAGTATCCTTTCATGCTGTACGAGCTTCTGATTCGCAGTTCACCGATAAGATTTTCATCGGGGTCGAAAATAAGCTGGGTTACGCCGTTAAGCTGTTTTCCTACGGTGCCGGCTTCTTCTCCCGTTCTTTGGCAGTGCGTAATTCCTCCTTCCGTTAAGCCGTATCCTTCACGAATTTTATGCCCCCATACTGACTCAAAGTCTTTTCTGTTTTTCTCGTCCAGCCGCGAAGACCCGCTTATGCAGACTTTCAAAGACGAAATGTCGTATGCTCCGGGATTTTTTGCCAGAGTAATTCCCATGCCTTCATATTGTTTTGGGAAGCCGACAAATGCCGTGGCCCGGGTATGAGCGATGGCCGCAAGCATCGTTTTAAAATCCAGAGGTTTGGCAACCAGAATAGTTTTTGCTCGCGCACAAAGCGGAGTATGAAGCATTGTTGCGAGTCCCGTGATGTGAAAATAGGGGGCGGTGGCAAGAAAAATTTCCTTGCCGTCTTCCAAGCCGAGTTCTTTAACAAGGTCCCGGCAGGCGCGCGCGTTGGCAAATAAAGACTCGTGCGTGTGTATTGCTCCCTTTGGATCTCCGGTTGTGCCGGAGGTATAGAGCAAAAGCGCAATGTCGCTCGGTTTAATTTTTACGTCAACCTCTTTTCCGGCAGATTCTGCAAGAAGCAACGAGAACTGGCTTGGTTTTCCTCCGGCGTAGATTGTTTTTATAAGCGTAAGCGAGTCAAAAATATTTGACGTAATAATGTTTTTAACTGGCGTTTTTTCTTTAATGCTGTTAAATTTATCTAAAAACAAATCAAGCGTGATTATTGTGCGAATATCGGCGTCGTTTAGAATCGTGAAGAGCTGCTCTTTGGTGTGGAGGGGGCTTAAAGGAACAGCGATTCCTCCCATTTTGAGTATCCCAAAATAAACGATGGGGAATTGCAACATATTTGGAATCATTATTCCAACCCGTTCGCCTCCTCGCGCTCCGATTTTTTCTTTAAGCGCGTATGCGAAAGCGGAAGATTTGTCGCGCAGGTCCTTATAAGAAAGTTTGCCCAAGTTAAAGTAAGGAAGCTGCCTGATTTTTTCTTGGCAATGCTCCGGTAGGCGAGCAAGCTGTTTTGACATCGGAAGTTTTTCAAGCGGAAGCTTCTCTCCGTCCCAAAAAACAAACGCAGTTTTTCGGTCTTCCCAAAATCCTCTCGGTTCAAGCAATTCAAGCAATGTTCCCTTCATTTACTACCTCCGAAGGAATTTTTCAATCTGCATGTTTTATAGCATACAAAAACCCCGATGTGAAGATCGGGGCTAATCGTCCGCGGGGGTGATGTCAAAGCTCTTTTTTATCAAATTTTTGGTTTCTTTCGATTCAATTGCGGTTGTGTATTCTTCTGCTTCCGGGCTTACCCACAAAAGCTGTAGGTCTTGATGGAGAGGTTGCGGCAGAATAAGCTCTAATTTTTTACCTTCTTTTTCAGCTCGTCCCGCGGCTTTTTCGTGTTTGTGTATAAAATTTTCACGAGTTGCTACGTCGCTGTCTTCCATCAACGCGTCCAATGCGTTGTAGTCTGTAATGTTGCCAGAATATGAAAAGTGATTTTTTACAAAACAGAAAATTGTGTCGCATCCGGCATCCATGGCATATTCTGCCGGAAAAGGATTTTTGGTGCCGGTGTCCCAATACAACCCGCCATTAATTTGAACTCTGGCAAAAAACGGTCCCAGCGCAGCCGAAGCCATTGCGGCTCTAAAGCGCTGATCTTCGGAATTTAAGTCGTGAATCGTGCATCTTTTTCTCATTTTATTCAGCGCCTCAGCGGGCAAAGTTATACCAGACGCAAAAACATGTTCTTCTATGCCCGATCTTGTAAGAATATGCAGCGTGGATTGTTGTTCTTGTGTCGTTTTGAGATCGAGCGTTTTTCTCAGAGTAGTTATGAGCGGAGCTGGATCAAAAATACTTTTTACCCTGTCGAGCTCCAGGGCTCGCATTTCCGAGAGCATCTTTTCTAAAAATGGAGAAAAGTCTTTGGGTGCGGAATTCGTTTCAACTGGGAGCGTGGGCATGCTTTTCACAAATCTTATTATAAAACCAAGGAGCTGTTTTAGATTGTGATACTGATTGCCGCAATCTTTCCAAAGGTCTGCCCAATTTTCGTGCGGATGAAACGGTGAGCGCGGAATTGTTTTCAAAACTCTGTCAATGACAGTTTTTATGTCCGGGTTGAGATCATAAATTGCCCAAGGAGAAGTGAAGTGCTCTTTCCATATTGAAAGCGCGTTTTCGAGGTCTAGCGCGTTAAATGCTCCTACCGAGGAAGCAATAATGTAATCCGGACGAATTCCGGCTTTTAAAAATTCTGTTGCCTGAACAATTTGCGGGAGGCCTTCTGCGCACCCCCCGCCGCCGAGGACAAACCCAACCTTGCCTAGTTTAGGATGCGGCATAAGGCCTCCCAATGTCAAACCTTCTGCCCCCAGCCTAGCTGCGCGGCAAAAATTGGTCAAGCGTGTTAAAATAATCTTATGCCGAAACCGGATATCTACTTATCTGTTATTGTTCCCGCTTATAACGAGGCGGAAAGGCTGCCGAAAACACTGCGAAGATTCAATGAATATTTGTCTCAACAGCCGTATGGCTATGAAATTTTGGTGGTAAATGACGGATCGCGCGACGGCGTAGCGGAAATTACAGAAAGGATGATGAGCGAAATAAAAAATTTGCGGTTGATTGACCGCAAAAAAAATATGGGCAAGGGCTACACCGTGCGCGAAGGCATGCTGGCCGCCTATGGAAAAATACGCCTTTTTGCCGACGCAGACAACGCTACTGATATTTCACATTTTGATAAAATGCGCCCGCTTTTTGATCGCGCTTATGAAATCGTCATTTGCTCGAGAGACAAAAAAGATGTTTCGGGAGCAAAGCAGACTGTGCCGCAAGTTTGGTGGAAACGCACATTGGGTAACTTAGGAAATTTATATATTCAATGGATGGCCGTGCCTGGCATTTGGGATACGCAGTGCGGTTTTAAGGCCTTCCGCGACTTTGCGGCTGAAAAAATTTTTTCGCAGGCAAAAATAAATAGGTGGGCGTTTGATGTCGAAGCACTGGCGCTCGCGCGCCGGTTTGGGTATAAAATAGGCATAGTGCCGGCGAATTGGGTAAACGATCCGCGAAGCACTGTTAAAATTTCCAGCTATTTCAAGACTTTATGGGAAGTTTTTAAAATTAACCGCAGAATGAAGAAAATAAAATTATGAACAGAAAAAAAGACATAATCGAATTCCGGAGAGACCTTGTTTCCGGAGACTGGGTTTTAATTTCAAGCAAGATTAAAACCAAGCCGGTTTTTTTTACCAAACCAAATATAAAACCACTTCCCAAATCAAAGTGTCCTTTCGAAGACCCCAAAAGAAGCGGCAACGAAAATGTTTTGCTTTGGTTGCCCAAGAGAGGAAAAAATGATTTTGACGAATGGTGGATCCAGGTTTTGCCCAACAAGTATCCGGTGATCGAATCCGGCAAAATATGCCAGCCGGTTTTTAAAAAAGGTGTTTTAGAATTTACGCCGGGCAACGGCTTTCAAGAGTTGGTAGTCACGCGCGACCACGGCCGCCCTCTCGGACTTCTTAGAAAAGACGAGTTAAGCCTTATCATCGAGGTTTACACGATACGGTATCACGCTCTAAAAGCCGAGCCCTGTATTGAGTACATATTGATTTTGCATAATTCCGGATCGCGCGCTGGGGCTACTGTTCCGCACCCGCATTCCCAGATTTTTGCGATTCCCATTATCCCCCCCGACGTTGCCAGAAGCCTGTCTGGCTCCCGCGCTTATTTTCATAAGCACAGGAGATGCGTTCATTGCGATGTGCTTCGCTCTGAACTTCGGCAGAAGGAGCGCGTTATTTATCAGAATCGCTCATTTGTAATTTTTGCTCCTTATGCCCCAAAAGCGGCTTATGAAGTCAGAATTTTTCCTAAGGAGCACGAGGCCAGGTTTGAGGTTATCGATCCGCGGCAGAAGGAGAATCTTGCTGAAGCGCTTCAATTTATTTTTTCCAGAATTTACAAGGTGTTGAAAAATCCGGATTATAATTTTTTTATTCACACTGCTCCGCCGAAAGACGCCCATGCCCGGCATTATCATTGGCATATGGAGATTGCGCCAAGAATAGCTACTTGGGGCGGCCTTGAACTCGGCGCCGGAATAGAAGTGGTAAAAGTCGCTCCCGAAGAAACAGCCAGAATTTTAAGAAAGTAATCTAATGCGTAAGCTAATAATTGCAAACTGGAAGATGAATCCGCAAACGCCGCAACAGGCGTTGCAGCTTGCCGACAAAGTCGGGCGCGGAGTTAGAAAATTCCGAAATGTTGAGGTGGTTTTGGCCCCGCCGTTTGTCTTTTTATCTGATGTTTCAAGTTCCATGTTGCGCGCTTCAAGATTTAAGCTTGCCGCCCAAGATGTTTTTTGGATGAATCCGCCAGCTGGCGGAGGCGGGGCTTACACCGGCGAGATTTCCGCGGTACAGCTTAAAGCTTACGGCGTAAAGCTAGTTATCGTTGGACACTCCGAACGGCGGGAATTGGGGGAGACCAATGATATCGTCAGACAAAAAATAAAAACCGTTTTAGAGAACGGTATGCGAGCTGTCTTGTGCGTTGGCGAAAAAGAAAAAGAGCGCGAGGTGGTTTTCCCGAAAATAATCAGAGACGAACTTCACGAAGGATTAAAAAAAATCAAAAAATCTTTAATTAAAAATTTGATTATCGCCTACGAGCCGATTTGGGCAATCGGCGGCGGCAAAGCGGATACGCCGAAAGATGTTTATGAGATGTCTATTCTTCTGCGCCGGGAACTTTATAAAATGTTTGGCAAAAGAATCGCATCTCGTATCCCGATTCTTTATGGAGGCTCGGTAGACCTTGCAAACGCTGCAGAGTTTGTGTCTAAGGGCGCGGCTGACGGTCTTTTGGTTGGTGGGGCTAGCCTAAATCCAAAAAGTTTTGTAAAGATAGTAGAAGAAGTAAGCGCGATATGAATAAGGTTCTTTTAAGGGTTGATTTTAATGTGCCGCTTAAGAATGGAAAGGTGGCGGATGATTTTCGCATTCGCGCTTCTTTGCCGACAATCCGGCATTGGCTGAATAAGAGTGCGCAAGTTTTTTTAATTACGCATTTGGAAGAAAACGGCAACGTGCCGCATCTTGATGCGGTGAGAAAGTCATTGGAAGAGTTGCTTGGCATGGAAGTGGGTTTTGCGCGAGGCAAGCTGCAGGCAAAATCGTGTGAGTTTGCCGAGCGCGTTGTGTTGTTTGACAACATCCGATTAAATCCCGGCGAAAAAAATTGCGATTTACGATTCGCAAAATTGCTTGCGTCGTGTGGCGACTACTATGTCAATGACGCCTTCTCGGCTTCGCACAGGCAGCACGCGTCCATTTTTCTTTTGCCGAAACTTCTGCCGCATGAAGCTGGGCCTCTTTTGAAACGAGAAGTGGAAAATCTGTCCAAATTTTTCAAACCGACTCACCCGTTTCTGTTTATTTTGGGCGGTAAAAAATTTGAGACGAAGGAGCCGTTGATTGAGAGATTTCTTAAAAGCGCGGACGCTATTTTCGTGGGCGGGGCGCTCGGCAATACATTTTTGTCTCGTAGGGGATACCGTGTCGGCAGTTCGCGCGTTGAGGACGTGAAGATATCGCGATACGTCATTACCAATCACAAAATTCTGCTTCCGGAGGATGTTGTTGTGCTGCGCGCGGGAAGGAAAAAAACCGTTCAGATGATTCCTACTGGCAATATTGCGCACGGAGATTTGATTTACGACGCCGGACCGAAAACCGTCAAAGCGCTGGCGGCTTTGGCGAAAGAGGCGAAATTTGTTTTGTGGAACGGCACTCTCGGTATTTGCGAAACCGGATTCGCGTATGGCACAAAAACCTTGGCGAAAGAGTTGGGCAAGTCAAAAGCATTCAAAGTTATTGGCGGAGGAGATACCGTTGCGGCAATTCGAAAATTCAAACTGGAAAAAAACTTTGACTTCATCTCCACCGGCGGCGGCGCAATGTTGGAGTTTCTGGCGAAAGGAACGCTTCCGGGAATTGCCGCCCTTGGCGAGCCTCGCCTCTGGCGGGAGGCATTGAAGAAAAAATAAAGCCGACCCCTCGGCTTTTTAATTTTTTATTTGATATTACACTTTTGTAACGGTCGTGAACAAAGTGTAATATTGGCATTGCTGGGAAAGTAGTAGTGTGCTAGGGATAAGTTGTTCTTTGACAGATAAGCCCTTTCTCTGTAGAAGCAAAGGGCAAGTCGCTTGCGCAGTAATGCGCGAGCAAAAACTGACAGCCGCACCGGCTGTAGAAAGAGGTGTTTTATGGAACTGATGGGTTCGCTTCCCGCGAGCTCTGTGGCGGAGACGGAGCATATTCCTTATCTCCTTACGGAAAAAGGAAGTTTGGTTTTTACTATCGGACCAAACGGCCATGTTTGGGGGCATAGAATAGAGGAAGGCGGCACAAAACGAGATATTGAGCTTGAAGTCTACGCGCCAGTCGAGGATGGATACACTTTGAGGCGAAAGAACGAGCACGCTTCATCTGGGTGGGCTTTACACAGTGATTTAACAGAAAGCCAGAAAAGGGCAATTAGATTTATTTTAGCGCAGAAGGCCCTGCCTACTATTTTGGGATCTTTGGTTTTGTCTCAAGACTTGGGGTGCGATTTCCGAGCACATTATAGAAAGTTTAATCCGCCTTCTTTGTCATATGGAGAGCTTTGCAACGTATTGAATTTAACAAAAAGCTATTTTAAAAATGTAAGGCTTGTAGATTGCTTGTCGCAGAATAAAGTGAGCAAGACCGGGCTTTTTAATGTCGAATATCACGACGAGAAATTCCTTTTTACTATTGGGCAGGCGTATTTTAGTTGTGCTGGAGGCGCTTCAGTAGCAAATGTGCATTATGGCAAACTTGGAGATATATCCCCTAGGACAGATTTTAGCCCACTACCTTTCACTGATTTGACTGGGATGTATAAATACGGCTACAGGTTGTTTGAGCGCGGCACAGAAGGCGACTTTCCTTACTATGTTTTATCAGCGGCGCAGGCCAGAAACAAAAAATTTTCTGTCGGTTCTTTTCCGGCGTGTGTTGAGCGCAAGCTCATACCAAACGAGATAACTGTTTTGTACGATACAGAAAATCTTTTTGACGTTTTTGAAATAGACGATGCCTTGCTGCTTTTGGAAGAAAAAAGAATTTCGGAAGAGCAGTCAGAGCTTTATTGGACCGTTGCAGTTGCCGATAACCAAATTACCAGAGAACATAAGCGTTTGTTTTCCAACAATCCCAATTTATACAAATAATATTTGCCCCGCCACGGCGGGGTTTTTCCTTTTTGTGCCTCGGTTCAACTTTCCGCGATCGCGGAAAGTTGGGCGGCGCTATGCTGGAATTTCTGGCAAAAGGAACGCTTCCGGGCATTGCCGCCCTCAGGGGCGAGCCTCGCCTCTGGCGGGAGGCATTGAAGAAAAAATGATTGTGTGTTAAGTTTGAGAAAGAAAGATTTTTGGAGGTTGTTGTGAAAAAATCAAAAAGCCCAGTTGAGAAAATTATTAAAAATTTGATCAAGTTAACTACGGTTCCGATTGAGAAGTCTGTAATTAAGTGGCGGATGGATAAGGTTTTCGGCCAGTATCGTTTTGAGGCAAAATACAAAGATAAAATTTATGTTTTTGACGGCAGACACTTCATTGTTTGCAATAAGCAAGACCCAGATCTTTTGCTGAATATCAAAATCAACGTGGCGCCAAAATTGTTGGGTGAACTCTGGATGCTTATATGCGGCCAGCATGACAAAGAGCTTGCCGAAGATCAAGCTGCGCGTGAGCGAGAAGTCAAAATCTCGAAACAAACACAAGAGGCGGAGCGCAAACATGTTCTTGAAAATACAGAAAGGATTCTTAAGGATTTCAAGTGAAAAAAAGATTTTTAAGCGGCTCGAGCGGGCCGCTTTTTTCTTTTATCATGATAAGCTATACTAATTTAATCATGGCTTGGTTTAAAGACGCGGAGCATTTTAAGTCGGTTTGCGGTTATGAGATAAACGGCGGATGGTACCCGAGAGTAACGCAGATTTTGTCTATTAAAGCAAAACCGGCGCTTGAATTTTTTTTAAAAGAAGTCGGGTCTTACGCCGCGGCGGATGAGATAAAAACAAAATCGGCGGAGGAGGGGACGCTGGTGCATGAAACCATTCAAAAGCTGGCTGTTGGCGAGGAGATAGCGATTCCAAAAGAAGTCCAGCCGGCCGCGGCGGCCTTCGTGGAATTTCAGAAGAAAAATCAGATTTTTTTTCATCCGGAATACGTGGAAAGCAGAATTTGGTCTAATCTTCATCGTTACGCCGGCACCGTTGACGCTCTTGCAACAATTGGCGGAAAATTCGGCGTTTTGGATATAAAAACTTCAACCGGATTTTATCCGGAATACAATTTGCAGACAGCTGCTTACGTTTTGGCTTTGCAAGAATTGGATTTGAAGCGCGCGCTGAAATTGCCTGGCGAAATAGCGACTCGATGGATTTTGAGGGTTGATCAGCAGAGACAGTGTCTTCGTTGTGGCGCTAGCTTGCGCGAGAAGGGCGGGAGAAATAAAGTTCGGCAAGCCAAGAGCGGCAATGGCACGGAGCATTGCGGCTCTTCGCATGAAGACCACTACTGGGGGCCAGTTGAGGGAATAGTTGAAATGCGTGAGTCCCCATATTATTTCAAAGACATAAAAGCTTTCCTCGCTGCCAAAACCCTCTGGGAATGGGAAAACGATTATTGGCTCAAACAGGTCGGGTATTTAAGATAATATGCCAGAAAAACCGCCACAAAATTTAGAAAATATTGGAGAACCAAAAACTCCCGAATCCGAACTTTCTCCGGAGGTTTTGGAAAAGGTGATGGCCAAAGTGCAGGATGTCAATGAAAAAAACACGGCAGTGCATTCAATTAGGCAGCATAAAGTAGCAAACAAAAAAGAATTTACTGCCAGGCTTGATGACTTAAAAAAAATATTACAAGAGGGTCTACTCGGCCAACCATATAGAGAAAAGGACACCATCACAAAAAAAGAATGGGCTGAATATGCCAGAAAACGCGGAGATGCTTTTGTCTTTTTTAATAAAGTTGGCTATGACATAGATAAATTAGAAGATAGTGATTGGATTGCGGGACAACACGAAAATCCGTTGGCAATCATTTTTAATGTCGAGCAATTCAAATCCAACGAAGAATCAGAAGCTGATTATACTAGGAATACTGAACCCTTTAAAACCAAGACTTATGGCATAAACTCTGAAGGCCGTATAATATATAAAGCAGACCCCGAGCCTAGTGACAGAAAAAGAACAGTAGTTCCATTCCCCGAAATGGGTTACGCTCTTACTTTTCGTGTCGCCCCGCGTTTTTTTAACGGTATTGTTTTGAGAGCGGATAGAGAGCGTACGGATGAAGAATTAGCGAAAATAAAGAGTAAGAATCGTGAAAAAAGATTACATGAGAATATTGAAAGAGGGTTATCTGCTGATGAAGCTTCGCGATACTACAAAACTACATCGCAATTCTACGACGCAGACATAAGTGATCTTAGAAAGAGATATAAATATATAGAACAGGCCGACGAAGAAGCGATTCAGAAAAGAGTTGGCGATATTGTTTCTATAATGAGGAACGCAAATCCAGAAAACGAAAAGTTGTTTTTGCCTATTTACGATATTCGCGGCAATCTTTGGTGGCCGAAGAAGATGAGCCACGAGGAGGTTAAAAAATTTGTGGAGGAGAGGGATAAGAATAAAAAAGAAAAATGATAAGTCAATTTATAAAAGGCAGAGTATATGTATTCATTGATGCGGAGAATCTGTTTTATTCTCAGCGCACTTTGGGTTGGCGAATTTCTTATGAAAAACTGATGAAATATTTTAAAGAAGAATGCGGCAAAGAAACTAAATGCTTTATCTACAAAGGAGTAGATGAGCATAATTTAGATCAGAAAAAATTTTTGGATATGCTGGACATAAATGGCTATATTGTACGAACAAGAGTTGTGAAGAAAATTAAAGATCACAAGGGCGGATACAAGTGGAAAAACAATCTTGACATGGAGTTGGCATTTGAAATGGATGATGCAAAAGACAAATACGATACTGCAGTTTTAATTTCCGGAGACAGCGATTTCTATGTACCAATTGATAGAATTAAGAAAGCCGGTAAGCGCATTATTGTTATGTCAACCAGGGGTCATATTGCCAAAGAATTACTCGAACGAGCTAAATATATTGATTTACGAAAAATTAAACATGAAATATCTCAATAAAAATCTGGCGCTATCCGAAGATACGCCAGAGTGTCATCACATTGTAAGCATAGCAACCCCATTATTAATGTCAATAGCTAAATGTGGATAACTAAAATATGCGTTACGACATTTATTTTCATGGTGGGTGTTTTGACGGAGCGGCATCGGCGGCGATGCTGCTTTATTTTTTAAGATTGCGCGGGGATGATTACGGAAAATTTATCCCGCTTACTCATCCAATAAATAAAAAATGGTGGAAAAAATTAAAGCCCAAAAATCAGATGGCGATTGTTGACATAATTTATCATCCTAAGGCCGCAATCTGGTTTGATCATCACCCCACTACTTTTATTGATAAAAAATGGGAGAAGAATTTCAAAAACGACAAAAATCATGTTCTAAATGACGGGAGTCCGTCATGCACCGGCCTGATTTACAGGCATTTTACGAAAAAATTTCCGCCCAAGGCGGATCAGCCTCTGGCTGAAAAAATAGGCCCGCCGAAACGCATTAAAAATTTAGCTCATTGGGCGGATATTATTGATCGGGCGCGGTTTGGATCAGCCAAAGAGGCAATGGGGTTTGGATCGGCAGCGCTAAGAATCGCTAAATCATTTGTTGATAAAAAGCCGTCGCTTGATTACGCGAAGTTGCTTATAAAAGCGCTTAGCGAGAAACCTCTTGCTTTTGTTGAAAAATTCAAGCCCGTTAGGACAAGATTTTTAAAACACAAAAGAGATTTGAAAAAATCTTTGCCGGAAATTAAAAAGCGACTGGTTTTGCGCGGGAAAGTAGTCGTACTTTATGGGATGGAGAAGCGCCTGGCTGGCGCGAGATTCGCTTCTTATTATTTTTATCCGCAAGCAAAATATTCCGTGAGAATTTTAAAAAGAGACAATAATTACGTTTTAAGCGTCGGCCAAAATCCTTGGAATCCTCCCAAGCGCCCAATGATCGGCCAATATTTAGAGAAGAAATACGGCGGCGGCGGGCATTCCGTCGCTGGGAGCGCGGCTTTTACAAAAAAAAGCGACGCTTTGCGCGAGGCATTGAATATTGCAGATTATTTAAACAAACATGTCTAAAAGCTTGCCCGCTGTTGGGCGGGAAAAACTAATTGTTTATACGGACGGGGGGTCGCGAGGGAATCCCGGGGAAGCGGCGATTGGGGTAGTTATTTGTGACGGCGAGGGGAGGATGATTAAGGAGTACGGAGAAAAGATTGGGGTAAAAACAAACAACGAGGCCGAATACGCGGCGGTAATTTTCGCGCTGAAAAAAACAAAGGCGCTTTTTGGGAAGGAAAAAACTAGAAAAATGGAGGTAGAAATGCGGATGGATTCGGAGCTTGTCGCAAGCCAGCTTAATGGAGAATACAAAATTGAGGAAGAAAGAATGTTCCCGCTTTTTATTTCAGTTTGGAACTTAAAGATGGATTTTGCCAAGGTTACTTTCAGCCATGTTCGGAGGGAGCAAAATAAAGAGGCGGACAGGTTGGTAAATATGGCGCTTGATAGTGAGCAAGGCAGGTTGCTATAGTCAAGCTTAGCTTGATGGCAAAACTAACACCGTATTTTTTGGTCGCGTTTTTGGCGGGAGTCGGCATCCGTTCGTTTTTTAATGTGCCGGAAAAGTGGATATTCGGTTTTTTGGGGTTGGCGATTGGATTTTTAATTATTTTGTTTTTTAGCACAAGACCGATACCTCACCCCCCAACCCCCTCTCCTTCACAAGGAGAGGGGGAGAGAAAAGAGACACCAGTCTCTTTTCTGGGGGTGAGGTTTGTCTCTGCGTCATTTTTGCTTATCTTTTTCCTCCTCGGCATGCTGCGCTTTTCGATTTTTGAAAATAACATTGTAGATGACCGACTCCATAACTACTACGGCCAGACCATGACTTTGCAAGGCACAGTTATTTCAAGCGAAACACAACAAAACTCATCGCGCTTGGTTTTAGAAACCGATTTCGGGAGGCTTTTGGTCGTATCGCGCATTTATCCGCAATATAAATATGGGGAGAAATTAGAAGTGGCGGGTGAGATATTAGAGCCGGAAAATTATGCAGGTTTTGACACGAAGCAATATTTGGCAAAGAGCGGGATTTATTCTCAGATGGTTTTTCCAGAAATTAAGGAGAGACCCTACCCCCTAACCCCCTCCCCTTACGAAGGGGAGGGGGGAAAGAAAGAGATACCATCTCTTTCTTGGGGGAGAGGTGTTCTGGCGCTGACAAAGAACAAAGTTTTGGTTTCTCTTTTCCGCGTGCGTGAAAAATTTGAAGCAAACCTGAAAAATATTTTGCCGGAACCGCATGCGTCTTTGGCCAACGGTATGCTTTTGGGAGAAGAAGGCGTTTTGCCGGAGAATTTACTAGACGCTTTCAGAAAAACCAGCACCATCCATATTTTAGTGCTTTCCGGCTACAATATTACAATTGTTGGCACATTTCTTCTCGCGTTTTTCGGTTTTATTTTGCCATACGCATTCGCGTGGGTTTTGTCTATTTTCGGCATAATTCTTTTTACTTTAATGACGGGGGCGGAGCCAGCGGCGGTGCGCGCGGCAATTATGGCCGTAATCGGCCTTTTGGCTTTGAGATCCGGAAGGCTGCGCGCGCCCTTGCTTTCGCTTTTATTTGCCGCGGCCCTCATGGTTTTTATAAACCCGATGTATTTGAGGTTTGACCGCGGTTTTCAACTTTCTTTCGCGGCAACTCTGGGGCTGATTTTGCTTGCATCGCGCTTCCAAAAAGCTTTTTGGTTTTTTCCGAAGTTGTTGGGTGTGCGCGAAGCGGCGGCGGCTTCAGCCGCGGCACAGCTTTTTGTTTTGCCGCTTTTGATTTTTTGGGGAAATCCGGTTTCAATTTTTACTTTGCCAGCGAATATTTTGGTTGTTACCGCCGTCCCGGCGGTAATGTTTTTTAGTTTTTTGGGCAGCATGGCGGTTTTTTTGTCTCGGGCGCTAGGCGCCGCGTTAGCATCGGCAAGCTACATTTTAATAACTTATCAAATTTATGTCGTTGAATTTTTCACAAAGCTCAATATATAAATTTTATAAAATCCATCAAAGAAAAATATTCGGCGGAGCCGCGCTTTTGCTTTTGGCTTTATTTTTTTTGGTTGGGCAGTTGGTTTTTGATTACATTAAAAAACCGGAGCTGGAAGTTTCGTTTTTTGATGTAGGGCAAGGTGACGCGATTTTTATTGAATCAAAAGACGGAACGCAAATTTTGATTGACGGCGGCCCGCCGAATAAAATTTTGCCGCAGTTGGGAAGCAAGATGAGATTTTTTGACAGATTTATTGACGTTGTAGCGCTTACTCATCCTCACGCCGACCATGTTTCGGGGCTCATTGAGGTTTTGGAAAGATACAATGTGGGCATGATAATTGAAAGCGGAGTTGATTATCACACGGCGGAGGCAAAAATTTTTGAAAGTTTGATTGCGGAGAAAAAATTGAAAAAGGTCACGGTTGACCACCCAATTAATTTAAATTTTGCGAACGGCGCGGCTTTGAAATTTATTTATCCAGAAGAATCTTTTTCTGGGATGACGCTAAAAAACGTGCACGATTCGGCTTTGGTCAGCGAATTGGATTTTGAAGATAAAAAAATTCTCCTGATGTCCGATGCGGAGAAAAATTTGGAAAAGCGTTTGGTTGCGGAAGGCAGGGTTGGAGATGTTGATGTTTTAAAAACCGGCCACCACGGTTCAAAAACCTCCAGCAACGATTTTTTCTTGCGGGTGACAAAGCCGGAATACGCGATAATCTCTTCCGGCGCGCGCAATCGCTATGGGCACCCGGCGCCGGAAGTTCTTTCGCGCCTTGCTGCCGCCGGCGCCAAAATTTTCCGCACAGATTTGGACGGCACAATAACTCTGGAAATCCGCGACGGCAACTTAATTTGGAAAAAATAAAAAAGCCGGCTTAATTTGCCGACTTCATTTTGATTTTAGCCAGAGTTCGTAGCCGTATGGGTCGTTTCCTTTTAGATAATTTTCAACGGTATCTACGTTCCAAACGCGCTCCAAAAGATCGTTTTCTCGTGCTATTTTTCTATCTCTTGTAACTCCCTCGGAAAACGCCATCCCGTCTTCGAGAACCCAGATTTCTTTGCATTCTTTTAATCTTTCTTGGCCTCTTTCTATACCCCATTCGCGCTCTTTTTGATCAAAATCATTCATAAATTGGCAATAGTAAATTCCGGTGGCTTCCGGTTCGTATCCTTGCAAAAGCGCGAATCTCGCGAACGCTTTCATTCTGTTTAAATTTTTCTCAAACTGCTTTTTGGTTTTCGCTCCGATCCGCGACGCGATGAAGACTTTAGTCATTTTCTTTCTCCTTTTTCCCGATTCACAAATCTTCCTTGAAGCTAGCAAGGCGATTTGTTATTGTCAATATATATTATGCAACAGCAGAAAGAAGAAAAAACTTTAGTGATTATTAAGCCGGATGCTTTGCAGAGGAATCTGCTTGGCGAAATTTTGCGCAGGCTGGAAAGAAAAGGTCTTAAAATAATAGGGCTAAAAATGATGCGTTTAGACGATTTGCTTTTGGGGGAGCACTACGCGCACCACAAAGACAAACCTTTTTTTGAGGGTTTGAAAAAATTTATGAAATCCGCGCCGGTGATCGTAGCCGCGCTCTCGGGGTTTAATGCTGTAAAAGCCGTTCGCTTGATTGCGGGGCCGACATATGGCGCGGAGGCCGACGCAGGCACGATAAGAGGAGATTTTTCCATGTCCACGCAAACCAATATTGTGCATGCATCGGATTCTGTTGAAACCGCGGAAACGGAAATCGAAAGGTTTTTTAAGCCGGAAGAGCTTTTTGACTACAAAAAAGTAGATTTCGAATTTATTTACGGTGAAGAAGAAAGAGCATGAAATCTCTGCTTGAATCTCGAGTGTCCCTTTTTATATTTTTAGTTTTTATTTTACTAATCCACGGTTTGGCCATCTGGTTTAAGTTATACTATCTTTTTTGGTGGCTGGATACGGCGCTCCATTTTTTTGGCGGGGTTTGGATAGTGTTATTTTTTAATTTTTTCATAAAACATTTCGGTTTAAACTTAACCGGCGCGCGCGCGCGGCCGGTTTTTTTTATGATTTTTTTGGGCCTTACCGCGCTTACCGGAATTTTATGGGAATTTTTTGAGTTCGGCTTTAACCGTTATATAACGCACATCGGTTTTTTAACCTACGAAGACACCTTGTCCGACTTGTTTTTTGATTTGCTCGGCGGCATAATCGGGCTTCTTCTGGTTTTATGACAAAGCTCTCTTTTTACGGCGCGGCACAGGAAGTTACAGGAAGCTGTTTTTTGCTTGAATCGGAATCAAGTAAGATTTTGGTGGACTGCGGGCTTTTTCAGTGCCCGCGTTTTTGCGATATTAGGAGCCGCGAGCCATTCCAGTTTGACCCGAGAGAAATTGACGCGCTTTTTGTCACTCATGCGCACATTGATCACACAGGCAGAATCCCCAAGCTGATAAAAGAGGGTTTTCGCGGAAAAATTTATTCAAGCCCTGCGACAAGGGAACTCGCGGAGATTATGCTTAAAGACAGCACCGGGGTTCTTACCAAAGAGGCAACAAAAGAACGCGAGCCGGTTATTTATACGGAATCCGATGTTGATGAGGCGATGAGATTGTGGGAGGCCAAAAAGATGCACGAAGAAATACAGATAGGCGGATTCGCAGTTTCTTTTTATGACGCCGGGCACATACTTGGTTCGGCGATGATTGCGGTTGATGTTGGCGGAGAGCGCATTGTATTCAGCGGGGATATCGGAAATTCCGGAAGCGTTTTGCAGAAAACAACGGAGACGGTTGCGAAGCCAACCTATTTTGTCATGGAATCCACATACGGGGATCGCGTTCACGAAAATGAACAAAGAGTTTTGATGCTTGAAAGAGTCATTGAGCGGACAGTAAAACGAGGCGGCACGCTTATGATTCCTGCATTCGCGCTTGAACGGACGCAGGAACTTCTGTCGGTAATATCCAAAATGATGGAAGAAAAGCAGATCCCAAAAATCCCCGTGTATTTGGACAGCCCCCTTTCAATTAAAGCAACTTCGATTTATGAAAAATATCTTAAAATCCCGTTTTTTAAATTTCCCAACGTTAATTTCTCTTTAACTACAGAGGAATCAAAAAAAATCAATGATGTGCCGCCGCCAAAAATAATTATTGCGGGAAGCGGTATGTCAACGGGCGGAAGGATTTTGCATCACGAACGGAGATATTTGCCGGACGAAAAAAGCGCGCTTTTAATCGTAAGCTATCAGGCGCCCGGTTCGTTGGGCCGGCGCATAGAGGATGGAGCAAAAAGCGTTTCGCTTTTCGGCGAAGAGGTGCCAGTGAAATGCCGCATTGAAACAATTTCCGGATACTCTGCTCACGCGGACGGCGAAACGCTTTTTGAATTTGTACGCGCGCACTCTGACACTTTAAAAAAAGCATTTTTAGTCCACGGCGAACCAAAAGCATCTTTGGCCCTCGCCCAAAAAATCCGCGACTATCTCGGCATTGAGGCTTTCGCTCCCAAATACGGCGAGAGCGTGGAGATAAGTTGACGCTGTTTTTTTTGTATGATAAACTTTTTCTACATATATGCCCACTATCAATCAGCTTATTAAAAAAGGCAGAAAAAAGATGGAGTATAAGGCAAAGTCAGTTGCGCTTGCCAAGAGCTTTAATGTTCTTCAAAACAGGCCCCGGTTTTACCCATCGCCCTTTAAACGCGGAGTTTGCCTTGCCGTAAAAACGGTGACGCCCAAAAAACCGAACTCTGCTTTGCGCAAAGTTGCGCGAGTCCGGCTGACCAACGGTATGGAGGTGACGGCCTATATTCCCGGTGAGGGGCATCAGCTTCAGGAGCACTCGGTTGTTGTGATACGCGGCGGGCGCGTAAAAGACCTGCCGGGTGTGCAGTATCATATTGTGCGCGGGGTTTTAGATACAACCGGCGTGGAAAAACGAAAACAACAGCGAAGCAAATACGGTACTAAAAAGCCAAAAGTATGAGGCGCAAAAAAAAAGAAAAAAGAGAATTAGTGCCGGACCCGGTTTATGATTCTGCGTTGGTTGCCAAGCTAACCAATTATTTGATGTTTTCCGGAAAAAAATCTACGGCGCAAAAAGTAATATGGGGAGCGCTTGAAGAAATAAAAAAAATAGAAAAAAAGGGGGAAACTCCGGTGATTATTTTAGAGCGTGCGATAAAAAATATTACTCCGCTGGTTGAAATCCGCCCTAGACGGATCGGAGGGGCAACGTATCAAGTGCCTCGCGAGGTGCAGCCGGATCGAGGATTTGCTTTGGCGGCGCGTTGGCTTATTGGCGCGGCGCGGGCAAAAAAGGGAAAACCCATGGCCAAAAAATTAGCAGAGGAAGTTCTTTTTGCGGCCAAAAACGAAGGCGCCGCAATCAAGAAAAAACTGGACACCCACCGCATGGCCGAAGCTAACCGCGCCTTCGCGCATTTTGCGTGGTAAGGTATACTTGTAATTTAGGTTTATTTTTGATAATATTGAAACATGGCCACTTTAACCATAGAAATCCCAAAAGAAGTTTTACGGCGCGCCAACGGTCGCAGGCTTTTGGTTGTTGATCCAAAAGAATTTGCAGACGAATTGAAAAGACATTGGGAAGTGGACGACGCTGTGGGTGCGCTCAAGATTGCTCGGCAAGAGCAAAGATCGGGCAAGCTCAAAGAGCTTAAAAGTTTGCGGCAGTTGATGAAATAATGCCGCGCCTTGTCAGTAAAATTGTATACTCATCTCGTTTTGAGAAAAATTTTAGCCGTCTTCCCTCAAGGATTCAACAGTTGGCTCTCAAAAAAGATAAATTATTTCGGAAAAATCTATTTCACTCTTCATTAAAAACACACAAGCTCGGTGGCAAATTCGAGGGCACTTGGGCTTATTCGATCAATAAGGATTTTAGAGTTCATTTTTATTTTTTGAGCGATAGCGTGGTGGCCTATGTCAATGTTGGTACACACGAGATTTATAAAAAATAAAATTTATGGAAAATCCAGAAAAAATAGATTCAAAAAAAGAAGCTGTCAAACAAATTGATCATTTGTTGAATGACTACGGAGAATACCCGGATGTCAGACTTACTGATGCGGAGAAAGTTGATAAGGACGGAATATTGTCTAAAGCCGACCCAACTTTGCTCAAGAGGCGAGAACAATGGACGCAAAATAAATACGCCGTAACGTGGCTTACGGCCGTGGTAGGCTTTACTGAACAATTTATTAATTTAGTGCCGAATGATGAAGAACGACAGGCCCTTTTGAAAACTTGGGAATTTTTATTGAGAAAAGTTAAGGAAGAGCAACAGGATAAAATTTCCAAGGAAACAGTGGATTTCGCAAATAAATTCCTTCATGATTTAAAAAACTCGCTTAAATAAATTTTTATGGCACGGGAATATCCAATTGAAAGGACGCGCGATATCGGGATTATCGCTCATATTGACGCGGGGAAGACGACCGTAACCGAGCGGGTGCTTTTTTATACCGGGGTTTCGCATAAAATCGGCGAGGTGCACGAGGGTGAAGCTGTGATGGATTGGATGGAGCAGGAGAGAGAGCGCGGCATAACAATTACTTCTGCTGCTACAACATGTTTTTGGGCCCCGTCATACTTGCCTCGCCAGAACGATAGTGGGGCGGGCGGCGGGGAAAAACATCGCATAAATATTATTGACACGCCGGGGCACGTGGATTTCACCGTTGAGGTGGAGCGCTCGTTGAGGGTGCTGGACGGCGGAGTTGTTGTTTTTGACGGGGTTGCCGGAGTTGAGCCGCAGTCGGAAACTGTCTGGCGGCAGGCCGACAAATACAAAGTTCCGCGGATTTGTTTTATTAACAAGCTCGATCGTATGGGCGCTTCTTTTACCAATAGCTTTAATTCTATTTTAGAGCGTTTAACGCCAAACGCAGTGGCAGTAAATATCCCGGTCGGCCTGGAAAGCGAGTTCGCCGGCATAATAGATCTTATGAGGATGAAGTTTGTGCAATTTGACGGTGAACACGGAGAAAAAATTATTGAAGAAGAAATTCCGGCCAATAAAAAATCCGAAGCGGGGGAGTGGCGGCATAAAATGGTTGAGCGCATCGCGGGAGAAGACGACGCGCTGACGGAAAAATATTTGGAAGGGAAAGAAATTTCAGTAGACGAATTAATGGCGGTTTTAAGAAAAGCGACTTTGGAATATAAGTTGGTGCCGGTTTTTTGCGGTTCCGCTTTGAAAAACAAAGGAGTGCAGATGATGCTCGACGGCGTTGTGGATTATCTGCCTTCCCCGGCGGATCTCCCTCCGGTTAAGGGGCATCACCCAAAGACCAAGGAAGAAATTACACGCGAACCCAAGGATGACGCTCCGTTTACGGCTCTTGCTTTTAAATTGCAGACGGACCCGTATGTCGGCCAGCTTACTTATTTTAGAGTTTACGCAGGCATACTTTCCGCCGGCTCTTATGTTTTAAACGCGCGCACTGGCGACAAAGAGCGCGTCGGAAGGATTTTGCGGATGCACGCAAATCATCGGGAGGAAACAAAAGAAATGCAGGCCGGCGAGATCGGAGCAATAGTTGGCTTGAAAAATACAAAAACCGGAGATACGCTGTGCGACCCAGAACATCTTATCGTTTTGGAATCCATTGTATTTCCGGAACCCGTGGTTTCTTTGCGCATTGAACCCAAGACCAAAGCCGACCAAGAGAAAATGGGGTTGGCGTTGCGGAGGCTTTCGGAAGAAGATCCAACATTCAGAATCAAAGGAGATGAAGAGACAATGGAGACGATTATTTCCGGAATGGGAGAACTTCATCTGGAAATTTTGGTGGACCGCATGAAGCGGGAATTTAAAGTTGAAGCCAATGTCGGGCGCCCGCAGGTCGCTTACAAAGAAACCGTTAAAAAAACAGCGGAGGCCGAAGGAAAATATATCAGACAGTCAGGAGGACGTGGGCAATATGGGCATGTTTGGCTGCGAGCGGAACCCAACGAGCGCGGGAAAGGATTTGAATTTATTAATGAAATTAAAGGAGGCATTATTCCGCAGGAATTTATTCTGGCGGTGGAAAAGGGAATAAAAGAGGCGATGGAGAAAGGGGTGGTGGCCGGATTTCCTTTGGTTGATATGCAAGTAGCGCTTTACGACGGTTCTTACCACGACGTGGACTCGTCCGAAGCGGCGTTTAAGATTGCTGGATCTATTGCTTTGCAGGAGGCCGCCAAACGTGCTGGCGCGATTCTTTTGGAGCCGATTATGAAAGTTGAGGTTGTGACTCCAGAACAATTTTTGGGAGACGTTACAGGAGATCTTTCTTCCAAACGCGCCAAAATCGAGCGGATGTCTGAAAGGGGCATGGCTAAAGTGGTTGACGCGAAAGTCCCGCTTTCCGAAATGTTCGGATATGTTACAAAATTGCGATCAATGACCGAGGGCCGCGCCTCCTACACAATGGAGTTTGATCATTACGAAGAAGTCCCGAATAATATTGCGGAGTTGATTAAAGATGGGAAAAAATAATTATGGAAGAGGAGCAAGAAAAAATTCTATCCGACGATTTGCTTGCCGAAGATTTGGATTCAGAGCCATCTCTTGACGACTTGCCGGTTTAGGCGTTAGTCTAAGATTTAGACAGGGAGCGGACGAAAATGAAATTCATCGTTGGCTTTTTCGGCTTCATTTTGATGGTAATTTATCAAACGGTTGTTCCACAAAGATTTTGGCGGGAGGCACATCTGAGTTGGATTAGTGCGATTTCTCCGGTGTTGTCTATATTGTTGGTGGCTTATGTCTTGTTCCTCATTTTTAAATTAATAATATAGATGCGCTTGACGATATCCTGATGTATATTGACGGCTGCTTTTAATTTTGCTAGACTAAAAGCATGAAAAATAATAAAAGTCAATTCACGGCGGTTTATAAAAAACACGGCAAGTTGTATGTGGGATGGATTGAGGAAGTGCCCGGCGTAAATACGCAAGGAAAGACTATTAAGTCCGTTAAACAGAATCTCAGAGAGGCTCTAGGACTCGTTCTTGCTGCTAATCGCGAAATAGCAAAGCGGGAGTTCGAAGAGGAATTCAGCTGCCACGTGTTTAAAGAGAAAATTCTCGTGCCGACCGCATGAAACATGTTGATTTAGAGCGGCATTTGCGCAAACATTATTGCGTATTATATCGCGAGGGCGGCAATCACGGCGTTTTTAGAAATCTTCGCAACAATAAAACCTCAAGCGTTCCACGTCATCGAGAAATCGATGACTTTTTGGTTCAGAAAATCTGTCGCGATCTAGGTGTTCCAAAACCTTGACGACTTGCCGGTTTAGTGATAAGCTTTGATGGGAGGTGAACTGCGATGCTCATTAAAAAATCCGTTCTTTATTGTTTGTCTTTAATTGGCCATGCCGTTTTCACGGTTATTACGGCCGCTGGCGTTTCCAGCACTTTTTGGTGGTTGATAAACGGCAAAGCGCTTTTTGGCCTATCAACTGCGCTGATTATGACTTGGGTCGGCATAGGAGGCATCATGTTGTTTTTTGCCATTTTTAAAAACCGCATTCGAGAAGGTGGCGAAAGATGAAAAGGCTGTTTCTTGCGACATTTTTATCTATGTTCTTTGCGTCTGGTTGCGCAACGATGTATATGCGGGATTGCGCCAAAGCGCCGCAGGAGCAAAAAGCCGAGTGCGAGCGATATAATAACGCTGCTATTGCGATAGACGCCTTGAATCTTTTCTTTTTGTTTTAAACACATTTTGTGTTTTGTGGCCATCCGTTATGCTCGATGGCCTTTTTTATACGCGCGGATGTAGTATACTAAATAATATGCAATTGCAAAAAATCCTCGCGACATTTTTGATTTTTGCAGTTTCTTTGTCTTTTTTTTATCCCTTTTCTGAAGTAAAAGCCGCCATTCCTCCAATCCAACCCCTAACTAAACCGTTCGGTGGCAAAATCACCAAGATTCAGGCATGCATGAGCCCCTCGGGTTTTATTTTGTATATCGGTCCTCCTGTTGGCGGCAAATTCTTTTTAAACCCCGCAACGAGTCAGATTAAATCTTATGGAGTAATCAGGCCTGGCATATGTACTTTAGGCTATGCTTCGCCGGCGCCAATCAACTGCGACAAGGGCAACCCAAGCGGCATTGGCGGATTTAGCATAGGTGGTCTTTTGGGCAGCGCAGTTGCGGGCGGTTTGGTGGATGCAAACGTCGTGACTATGGAGATGATCGAACCAGGAAACATATTCGGATCACAAATAATGGGAGTAGAACTCGTTGGACCCGGCGGGGCGCTTTTTGTAGGCGGCGATTTGGGCATACAATTAGCCGGCCTTGCTGAAGGATTGGGCGGATTGCTGCCCGGCATAAATATTATAAGCTCGCTCGCCAGCGGAAATTTTCTAGGCGCAGGCCTTAGCCTCGCCGGTATCTTTGTCCCGGTTATAGGGCCCGCAATTAGCATAGCTTCTTTCATTTTTAGCGCCTTAGGCATAAATTTTGGCAAAAAACCGCCATCTTTGGGGTCAGCTTACCCAATAATCCAGATAGGAACGACTCAAAAACCAGTTCCACCCGGTATATGTCCCCAAATCCCATTTCTTGAACCAGCTCATGCCATATCCACACCCTGATTGCGCTGTAAAAATGGTATAATTAAGGAGGTGAAATGGGTTATTTGCCATCAAAAAACTTCATAACCCTTGTTTTTGCCGCCCTCGTTGTTTTATTCGTGGGCTGGTTTGTGATTTACATAGCCTCCAGCAACCGGCAACCAGCTGCCGGCCAGAAGCTTGGAGCCGGAAGCGGGCAGCTAGGATTCCTCGCCGCCTATCAGGACGCCAACCGCGACAGCGATGGCGACGGACTTAAAGATTGGGAAGAAATTCTTTGGAAAACCGATGCGAACAAAGCCGATACGGATGGAGACGGAACCAGCGATGCGGATGAGATAAAAAACGGAAGAGACCCGATTTTAGCGGGGCCGAATGACAAGTTAAAAAAACCGGAAGAGATTGGCAAGCAAGCCACAACAACGCCGAGAACTTTGACCGACAAAATAGCCCGGGAGTTCGCCTCCAATTATCTCACAGCCGCGGGATCTTCGGAGGGCTCAATTGACATGTTTCAGCAAAAAGCGATCTCCGAGTCTTTGATAGAGTCATTAAGCCGCGACGCGCTCTTGTATAAAGATTCATTTTCGTCAGCCAATGTTCGTGTAGAACAAAGTTCTTCATCTGACGGAATAAAAATATATTTAAACAGAGCGGGAGATTTTTTGAATAAAACATTTGCAAATCTGCAAAAGCCGGAGATAGAGATTGTGAACGAGATTTTGGCGGCCGAGCGCTACGAAGATCTGAAAAAGTTGGTCGCTTACGTTGCGGCTTACCAAAAAACGGTTGAATTTTTAAAACAAGAAAATGTTCCGGCGTCTTACGCATCTTTGCATCTTGAGCTTATGAACATTATGCAAAATACTGCCGCGGCCGACAGTTTTATGATGGTTACCGACAAAGATCCGGCGCGCGGGCTTGCGGGACTCGCTCTTTATTTAAAACAGGTAGAGAGATTAGAGCAATTTTATAAATCCGGAGGCAATATTTATTTTGCAAAACGAACTCAATGATGTTGAAAAAAAATGTAATTAAATTATTTTCCGCAACGATACTGGGACTAAGTTTAATTTTGCCTTCTTTCGCGTTCGCGTTGGAAGATGAAGGTTTTAATTTAGGAGAGCTCCAAGAGATAGAAGCACAAACACAAGGCGGAGGCGGCATCTTGTCTGGCTTGGACAGCATTTTTGGACTAATATCCGGAGAAACAAGAGCAAATTCCGTGCCTATAGCCAAAGTGCAGGATACGCCGGGAACTTTTAGAGATATGGTTGATAAGGCGGCTTGGAGCGTCGCAAAGCTTTTGGTTCATCGAATTACGCAAGATATCGTAAATCTGATTCGCACCGGAGGGCAAGGCGGGACGCCGCTTTTTGTGCAGGATTGGCAGGGATTTCTGCTTGACGCGGCCGATCAGGCAAGCGGAGTATTTTTAAAAGAATTGAAACTAACCCAGCTTTGCGAACCTTTCGGGCCAAGGCTTCGGCTTATTTTCGCCGGAGGCAGGCGGCCGCTGCAGGAAAGATTCAGGTGCACGGTTTCTGCGATAGCCGGCAATTTACAAAACTTTTTTAATGATTTTAACAATGGCGGGTGGCAAAGATGGATTGAGCTGACACAAGTAAATAACAATCCATACGGCCAATATCTAGGGCTTTTGGAAGAGAAAGAAAAAAGAGAGGCGATTGCCGCGCAAGCAAAACTTAACGAGGCGGTATCCGGCAGCGGATTTTTAGGGATAGAAGATTGTGAAAAAGTAGATCTTAGAACAACAGACGTGGATGATATTAATATTGTGGGAGAAGAAACTCCTGAATCAGTCACCGTAGAGCGCTGCAAAACCGTAAGCCCCGGTAAATATCTGGAAAATCGGCTGGCAAAAGCCACTAATTCTGATATTGAGCAATTAAACATCGCCGATTCTTTTAATGAAATAATGATTGCCGCGTTTCAGTCTTTGATTAACGGCATTTTCTTCTCGCCCGGCGGGCTTTATAGCTCCAACATTTATTCAACAACAATTACGAACCAATTGCAGGAGGAATTGGATAGTCTCAAGCGAAGCGGGATTCAGCTTTCAGGAATTGATCCGGCGATAAATGTTACGCAATCAATAATTAATAAAAAAGAAAATTCGCTGGCGCAAACAAAAGACGAGATTAAAACATTGGGAGATCTCAAAACCTGCAAACTTAATCACAATAAGCCGATTGCTGCAGTAGACAACAGGATTCAGGTGGCGACCACAACCAAGGCGGCGCTGGAAGGCGATATCGTTGAGCAGGTTATTTTGCTTGAATTGCTGAAAGATGATCGCGTCGCTCTTTTGCTTACCAAAACAGTTGAAGAATTTAATGCTGCGCTAAACAAAATTAACGGAGACGTCGCGAAAGTCGGGTCGCTTGCCGCGGCTGTTTCCCAAAACGAGCAAATTGCGGCCGATAAGGCGAAAGCCGAAGAAGATTTACAAAATTGTTTGAATCCGCCGCAGAGCGAGGATTAGAAGTGAGAAGTTAGAAATGAGAAAAAAAAATAAAAAATTTCAAATCCCAATCGCCTCAATAATTCTTTTGAGTTTGGTTTTGAGTTTTTCCGCCATCGGCTCTGCATACGCAGTCGGCGAAATAATAACACCGCCAAAATCGGCGTCTACCAACAGCATTCTAGCCGGAGCGGGCAAAACAATTGCGCAATATGCAGTTGGCGCATTGGGCGCAGTAGGCGCCGCCCTAATCGGGATTATGGCGCATTTAACAAATTTAGGCGGGGCATTTTTCGATCTCTCATTAAACTACAATCTAGATCTTCGGGATAAACTTGTTTCTGTTTACAGTGGATGGATTGTCTCTCGCGACATAGCTAATTTGTTGTTCATACTGATTTTGTTGGGCATATCTATAGCAACCATCTTGCGTATTTCTACTCATCAAGCAAAATCGCTGCTCCCTCGGCTTATTATCATCGCATTGCTTATCAACTTCAGTTTTTCTATTGGGCTTGTGGTTATTGACTTCACTAACATTTTGGGCAAGCAATTTTATGATGTCATTACGGAAAACGGCGCAAAAAGAGTTTCAGAAATTATTATGCAGAAAACAAAAGTGCAGGCGGTTTTCGACGATCGGGACGCCGACTTGGCTGCGCAAAATACTTGGCTTCAAAGGATGTTTAAAACACTAGTACGACAAGATGCGTTTGGGCCAATAGGCCAGCTTTGGTTGCAATTAACCAACGCAGCGGGAAATGATCTAGACCAAGCATTGATATTCGCGAAAATCTCCTGGGGCAACTTAATCATTCTTGCGGTTATTACATTTGTCTTTTTCGTAGGAGGCATTATTTTGCTTATCAGGCCAGTTATATTGGCCTTACTTTTGACGCTTGCCCCAATCGCCTTCCTGTTTTACATTTTACCGGATACAGAAAGCTATTGGAAAAAATGGTGGTCAACTTTAATAAGCCATTCATTTTTTCTGCCAGCGTTTTTGTTCCTTTTATACGTGGCCATTCTTCTTATAACCAGTGTTTCTGCGGGATTGCCGTCTGGTAGCGCGCTAAACAATGCTCCTTTGGTTTTTAATTATATTTTAAGCATCATCCTTTTACTCGCGGCTTTAATTTTAGGCAAATCAATGGGAGTTTACGGCGCAGACACCGCGATGGCTTGGTCCACAGCGGGTAGAAAATGGCTCACGGGGGCGGTAGGTGGATTGGCGGCGAGGTACACGACAGGATTGTTGGGGACGGCGATTACGCCAGTGGCGGCGAAATTCCAAGAAACGCGCTTCGGACAAGTTTTTGGCACTGCTCCAACTAAGTTCGCCGGTTGGCTGAAGGGCCTTGGAGGAGCCGAAACAAGGGCGGGCGCGATGGCGGATTTTGCCAAACAATTAACACCGGAGCGGCAGGCGAAGTATTTTGCAGGACTTAACGCACAGGAAAAAGTTGCTCTGCTTGGCAAAATGACTCCGGAACAGCAGGCGGAGATGACGGAATTCATGTCGCCAGCGGATCGTATGCTTGCAGAAGGCATAATCAAGAGGCAGATGCCTCTGGTCGCTGCCGCGAAATTTGATCTTGAATCGTGGAAGAGGCTTTCGCCGCCGGAACAAACTGCTCAATTCGGCAATTATTCTCCGGAAGCCCAGGCGCAAATTTTGCGGAGCTTCCCTGATGACGAAAAGAGGGCGGAATTTGTGCTCAAAAAACTTTCGGGCGCGGCTCAATCTTCCGCAAAGAACATCTTGGCTTCTCCGGCCTTCATTACTGCAGAGCAATTAAGCTACAACAAAGCCGAGAAACGGCAGGAGATGCGCAATGCCGAGCTTCAAGGAGGCACTGCTTTTGAAGACTTTATAAATTCTAAAACAGAGGAAGAACAAAAAACCTACTTCAAAGCGACCGAAGACCGTCAACGCATACTATGGCTGGAAAAGAAGCACGCAGACGCCGCAGCTTTAGGCCAATACCAAAAGTTTGTACAATTAGAGCTTAATCCGGAAGAGCAAGCTAAATTTCACAGCGAAGTTCTGCGGCGCGTATCAACTCCGGCAGTTACTTCATACATCGGCGCCCTTCCTCAAGCTGAAGCGGAAAAGGTTGTTGTCACGCTTTCCGCTGATCAGCAAGCTGCGCTTTATATCCAGTGGGCTAAAGATAAGCCGCGGCTTTCCGTTGTTGAAAAAGCAACAGGGGCATTGTCAGCCGACCAGAAAAAGAATTTCTATGTTTCTTTGGCTCAGCAAGTTGGGCAAAAAAACGCCGGGGAAATCGCGGACATTCTCATTTCTTTGCCTCCGGAAGCTCAAAATATTGTTATTCAACGTAATCCGCAAAAAATTATATCCGTTGTTGATTATGTTAAAGGAGCCAATCCCGATGTGCATGCGCGCATTGCAAGCATTGCAATAAAACAAGGAGGCATGAAACGTGACACCATAAAAACCATCATCACTCCGGAAATTATCAAACATCCGGAAATGATAGAAACAATAATAAGCTCCGGCAGCATGGGCAGTGTTGAGGCAATTACTGGCAGAGACAAAGCAAAAATCGAAGCGCTGCAGGGCGCCATATCAAACTCTCTTGCCCAAGCGGCAAAAGATATCGGAAAGATTGCCCATACCAAAACTAAACTGAGAGCGTCTAAACCGTTCCAAGACTTAAAAGCCGCGAGCGGAGGTGTAATTAGCGATGAGGACGCTTTCGAAGAGGTGCTAAAAACAGAAAAAGAATTTAGAGCCGAGGCTTTGGCAGAAACGATGGAAGAAAAAAATAATCGCCTTATGGCTAAGCAAATCAGAGATACGCTTGCGGGCATTGCTTCGGCGGCGCATCAAGAAATATTAGATAGGTTATTAGGAACATAAAAACATGATAGCTGTAGACAATAAAAAACGACAAGCTATTTCCGAAGCCTTGGAAAAATTACCGGAAGATTTGCATAAGGCTTTGTTCGCGCCAGAAACCACCGATTCTGTCCAGGCGGTTGGCAAAAATGCCGGACTCATGATTGACAAAATCGGGGAGTTTGCTGATGAAACTGGGCTGGTGATGCTTGGAATCACTCCGCCATCGGATTACGTGAAAAATCTGACGCGAAGGCTTGGTGTGGAGCAGGAAAAAGCAAAAGCGATAGCGGAAGAGATTAATCAACAAATTTTTAAGCCGGTGAGAGAGTCATTGAAGAGGATTCATGGGTTGGCTCCTACTGAAACCGTCGGCGCAAAAGCGCCGACCGCCCTGCCCTCCTCAACCTCGCCTCGCGGGAAAACACTCGGTGTTTTTGGGGATTCAACACCGAGTGTTGAGGAGCGAGGCGGGGTTTTCCCGGGCGGGACGGAACAAAAACCCCTCCCGACCCGTGAAGATATTAGGCCGGCCACACCTTCTATGCCGCAACCTCTCATTATTGAGCCCGCGCCATCAGCGGGAAAAAAGGAGGAGGCGAAAATTATCCCGCCGATCTTTGTCAAAACTTATCAGAGCACTGACCCATACAGAGAACCAATGGAATAATCACAATGCAGCACCAAGTTCCACAATTTATAGACGTAGAAGACAAGATATTCGGCCCTCTGACCGCAAAGCAATTTTTTTATTTGTTGGGCGGAGGCGCGGTTATTTTCATAATGTATGTTTATTTTCAGCTTTGGTTTGTGATTGTGCTTGGAGCGCCTATAGCCGCGTTTGCAGCTTCGCTCGCCTTTTTAAAAATTAACGGCCGGCCGTTTATTAATGTACTCGCGGCCGCATTGAGTTATTCGTCTTCGGCAAGATTGTATTTGTGGAGAAAAGCCCCGCTCGGCTCCTCGAAACTGCCCGACGGGAAGAAACCTGGTTTTTCGGGGGTCTCAAAACCAGGTTTCGAGGAGTCGGGCAGTTTCTTCCCGCCGGGCGGGGCAACTCCAAAGCTCACCCAAAGCAAATTACAGGATCTATCCTGGTCGCTGGATATACAACAAAAACTAAAACGCTAAACATGGTTACTGCACTGCCATCGCAAAATATTCTGCAGATAGAGGAAATACGGGACGGTGTTTTGATATTGAAAGACAAATCTTTGCGCGCCGTAATGATGGCTTCGTCTTTAAATTTTGCGCTAAAAAGCGCGGATGAGCAGACTGCGGTTATTATGCAATACCAGAATTTTTTGAACTCTTTGGATTTTTCCATTCAGTTTTTTATCCAGTCGCGCAGATTAAACATCGAGCCGTATCTGGAAACATTAAAAAACGCGGAAGCAAAGCAGACCAACGAGCTTCTAAAAATACAAATCGCGGAATACATGGAATTTGTTCGCACATTCGTTCGCGCGGCCAATATCGTAAGCAAAAATTTTTACATCGTTGTGCCGTTTACCCCGTCCATTTTCGCAACTCCGCAGGAAGGCGCTGCAAGTATTTTAAAAGGAATCAGCGGTATTTTTTTGGGAAAATCGATTCAAAAAGGGGCGGGATTAACCCGGGAAAAATTTGAGGAATATAAAAACCAGCTTTGGCAGAGAGCCGACTCCGTAATACAAGGGCTCGTGCGTTCCGGCGTGCGCGCCGTGCCGTTAAATACCGAGGAACTGATAGAATTATTTTATGGTCTTTACAACCCGGGAGAATTAGAAAAAGGAAAACCCCCGGCTTTACAATAATATGGCACTATTAGACATTTTTAGAAAAAAGAAAAAGGAAGAAGCGGAAATCATTCCTGTTTTTCCGGAGGAAATTTACCGCGCGGGAGTTTTGGAGTTAAGGGACATAATTGCCCCGGCCGCGCTTGAGATTACCGCTAACCATGTCAGGTTGGGCGAAAAGCTTGCGCGCGTGATTTTTGTGTTTTCTTTGCCGCGCTTTTTATCCTCAAACTGGTTTAGTCCAATTATAAATTTGGATAAAGTTTTTGATGTTTCAATCTTTATCCATCCGGTGGATACCGCAACCGTCCTGAAAAAACTTCAGAGAAAAGTTGCCGAGGTGCAGTCGCAAATCGCGATAAGGCAACAAAAGGGCTTAGTCCGCGATCCGATTTTAGATACGGCCTTTCAAGATTTGGAAGCTTTGAGAGACAAACTCCAACAGGCGCAGGAAAGACTTTTTAATTTCGGACTTTACATCGCAATCTACGGCAACACCATCGAAGAATTGGATAAGGCGGAAGCGGAAATAAAATCAATGCTGGAGTCGCGGCTTGTTTACGCCAAGCCAGCGCTTTTTCAACAAAAAGAAGGATTGGATTCCGTCTTTCCGCAATCATACGACGCGCTTTTGGTGAACAATTATTTAAATTCTTCCCCGGCCTCCAGTGTTTTCCCGTTCGTTTCTTTTGATCTCACTTCAAATAAAGGCATTTTATACGGCATCAACTCACACAATAATTCGCTAATACTTTTTGATCGATTTAGCTTGGAAAATTACAATTCCGTGATTTTTGCCAAAGCGGGCGCCGGAAAATCTTACGCGACAAAACTGGAAATCTTGCGCTCCTTGATGTTTGATACGGACGTTATAGTAATTGACCCGGAGCGCGAATATGAATATCTTGCCGAAGCAACCGGCGGGAGATATTTTAATATTTCTTTAACTTCGCATCATCATATTAATCCTTTCGATCTTCCTACGCCGCGCGAAGACGAATCTCCATCGGATGTTTTGAGGTCGCACATAATAAATCTGGTTGGACTTTTTAGAATAATGCTTGGCGGTCTGACTCCGGAAGAAGATTCTATCATAGACCGCGCGATTTCCGAAACTTACGCTTCACGGGATATCACGCCTGATTCGGATTTTTCAAAAGCCATTCCACCGATACTTTCGGATCTCGAATTGGTTCTTGCCAACATGGAGGGAGGTGAATCGCTCGCGCAGCGGCTGCGCAAATTTACAAAAGGCACGTGGGCCGGGTTTATCAACCAGCCGACCAATGTTGATATAAATCAAAAATTTGTCGTGTTTTCAGTGCGTGACATGGAAGAAGAGTTGCGGCCGGTGGCAATGTATTTGATTATTAACTACATCTGGAGCGCGATTCGCGCGGAGATCAAAAAAAGGATTTTGGTGGTGGATGAAGCGTGGTGGATTATGAAAAACCAGGACGGAGCATCGTTTCTTTACGGGATCGCCAAGCGCGCGAGAAAATATTATTTAGGAGTTGCCACAATAACGCAGGATGTTGGAGATTTCTTAAACTCTCCGTACGGAAAGCCGCTGATCACCAACTCATCAATTCAAATGCTTTTGCGTCAATCCCCGGCAGCAATTGATGCGCTTAAAGAAACTTTTAATTTAACGGATGAAGAAAAATTCTTGCTTTTAGAGTCAGACGTGGGGGAGGGATTATTTTTTGCCGGACTGAAGCACGTTGCAATCAAGATTTTAGCGTCTTACACGGAGGACCAATTGATAACTTCCGATCCTGCACAATTGTTGGCAATTAAAAAAGCAAAGGAGGAATTTGGGCAGCAAACATGATAAAATAAAATTAAAATGAGTAAGCTTTACAAAAATTTAATAATATTTACCGCGCTGTTTTTGGCCTTAAACGCATCTGCGCTTATTCTGACTTCTCCGAACGATTTGGTTTTGAGCGTATCTCCGGCTTCTCCGAGAGCCGGGCAGGTTGTAACCGTTACTGCTAAGTCTTTCGCGTTTGACGCCCCACGCACGAATTTTAGATGGACCTTAAACGGCAAGGAAATTGCTTCCGGCGTCGGCTTGGTTGAACAAACATTCACGGCCGGCGCGCTTGGATCGGTTATGAATATTACTGTTCGCGCGGTATCTGCGGACGGACTGCCTTACGAAGCCGGTGTCTCCGTCTCAATCGCTGATATTGATTTTGTGGTTCATTCAGCAACTTACGTTCCGCAATTTTATCGCGGGGCCGCGCTGCCCACGCCGGGCAGTGTTGTTGAAGTGATTGCTGTGCCGCATTTGTTTAGAGGCGGCTCAAGAATTTCTCAGCAAAACTTGATTTACGAGTGGTCTTTGGATGGCAAGCCGGTTCTTTCTCAATCTGGTGGTGGAAGAAATAAACTTGCGCTTAAATTAGCGGACGTCGGTGGCAGCAGTTATCTTGTGACTTTGAAAATAAACACGCTGGACGGCGTGGTATTCACGCAAAAAAGCGCGCGCATAAAAACTTACGAGCCGGAAATTTTATTTTACGAAACAAACGCGCTTACCGGCCTCAAGCCGCAAGCAATACTCTCGTTTTTTGGGCTGGCCGGAAGCTCTTTTTCAATCTTAGCCGAGCCGTTTTTCTTTGATTTAAACTCTTTAAAACGCTCCGAAGTACGCTGGAGCGCGAATGGAGAAAAAATTGCTTTGACAGCCGAGCCGAAAAACCCGCGACTTTTGGAGCTCACTGCGCCGTCAGGCGCGGAATCGCAGACAAATTTTTCTCTAAAAATTGAGGACAAAGAGCACATTTTTCAAAGCGCGGAGGCGGGATTAATGGTAAAGGCTAGCCAATAAATTAAAATGTCAAAGCTCAAATTTCAAATCAAATCCAAAATCAAAAATCCAAAAATTTTGACATTTGGGCTTTTGGTTTTATTTGGCATTTGGATTTTGTCATTTGGTTTTTTTGCTGTGGCGGGTGACGGCGTTCAATATAATCTTCTCCAACCCTTGCCAAGTGTTGGCAAACAAGTCAGTTCCTTCCCACAATATATTCAAGGACTTATTCCTTTCATCTTAAGCCTAGCCGCCGTGCTCGCGGTGGTGATGATTGTAATCGGCGGGATTCAATACGCAATCTCCGAAGCAGTTGATGCAAAAGCGGATGCCAGAGACCGCATCACGCAGGCAATTTTCGGATTGCTTCTCGCGCTTTTGTCTTACTTGATTCTTTGGACCATAAATCCTCAACTTGTTAATTTGAAATTGGATATTAAATCTTTGCAACAAACCACAAACACCGGCGGAGGAAGCGGCACTACTGGCAGTTTTTAATTTTCAAACATGGAAAACTTATTAACAAAAAGAAATATAATAATCGCTGGGGTGGTGATTGTAATAATCATCGGAGCTTTGGTTTGGTTTGGGTTGAAAAATGGGACTGGAACGGAAGACGGAGGATTTTTTGGGTTGTTTCCTTGGGCTCCGCCCGGCTCCTCGAAACCTGGTTTTGAGACTTCCCAAAAACCAGGTTTCTTCCCGCCGGGCGGCGTTTCCCCGGGCGGCGAACAGCCTTTTACTCCGGAGGCAGCACAAAACCTCCCAGTCGGCACATTAATCCGCTTAAGTTCAGACAACATCTCTTCGCTAGTCGGCGTCGGAACAACGAGTGTTAAATATCACAAAAATATTCCTGAAAATTTAGGGCATCTTTTTGAGCGAAGAGCTGATGGAACAAATGAAGAAAAAAGGATTTCCAATTTCACAATACCGCAGGTTTTGCGCGTTGTCTGGGCTCCGGATGGCAAGAAAGCAGTTGTTTTTTACAATTTAGATAATCAGATAAGAAAACTGCTGATTGATTATGCGACAACAACGCCGAAAACCAGCTTTTTACCCGATTCAATATCAGATATTGCTTTCTCACCAGATTCCAAATCCCTTGTGTTTATAAACAATCTGCCTGCCTCGCCGAGTCAAGGCGGGGGAGATAGTCAGAATATTTTCGCATCCACCGCTGACTTTAAAAACCAAAGAAAAATTTTTGATAACAATGTCCCGGGCTTTGAAATCTCGTGGCCCGCCGCCAATACAATCGCGCTAAAAACCAAATCTTCCTACGGCGCGCGCGGATTTATTTACGCGTTAAATGCATCAACCGGCGCGCCTGCCTCGCCGAGTCAAGGCGGGTTTAACAAAGTTGCGGAGGGCCTTGGGCTGGATGCCATTTGGAACTCCGACGGCTCCGGTACGCTTTACTCGGTTTCGGACGCGGACGGTAATTTGCTAAACTTAAAATTTGTTGATGCCAAAACCGGAGCAACAAAAGAATTTAGTGTAAAAACCATTGCCGAAAAATGCGCATTTTCAAAAACCCGGAAAAATTTAGTTTATTGCGCTGTGCCAGATAACCCACAGCAAGCAAAGTATCCGGACGCGTGGTGGCAGGGGAAGGTGACATTTCGCGATGATTTTGTTTCGATTGATGTTTCTTCCGGCCAAACTTCCGTTTTGGTTTCCGCAAAAGCGGACGCAACTCAACCGAGAGTGTTAAGCGACGATTCGTGGCTTTTATTCCGCGACAAGTCCTCCGGCAACCTATGGAGCTTGAAACTTAAACTGTAAAAAATCAGAGGCCTACCGTTCTTGATAGACCTCCTTTTTGAAATGCTGTTTTTCGCGCTTGCGGTCGTAGCCTCGCTTGCCTTTCTTCGTCCCCTGCGCGCCGCCCTTTTGGCGGGGCAGAGGAATGCGGCCCAGCTTTTTCATTTTTCTCTCCTTTTCAAAAAGTTTGATCAGGGCGGCAGGATTTGAACCTACGATCTCCTAGTTCCGGGCTAGGTGCTCTATCAAACCGAGCTACACCATGACAAAAATTTGGTGTATTTATATAAATGGGAGGGGAATGAAGAGGGGCCAGTCGGTATGACATTTTCAGCCGCGACTTCTTTGAAACTTTAACGCAGTTCTTGCGATGCGCTCGGCTGGATAATTACTTACCCAACTCCGCGGTTTAAGGACGCCATTCCCCGTTGCGCCCCAAGGGATTTCCCCTTTTTGATTTTTTCAAAACATCGCTTAGCAATCGGATTGTTAAGTGATTCCTTGGGAGGCCGAAGGACGGGGACCCATGAACACCCCGGCCTTTGGTCTCCCAAGGACCCGCCTAGACTCGCTAGGCGAGGCTGGTGGACCACCCATGTTTACCTATTAAACTTCGGGATAATCCGCCGGCCGGGGCTATTATTTTGGTTTATGCCCTCGATACCGCGTTATCCCTGCATTAAGCTTAACTATCACCATTATACTCCTATTAAAAAATTTGTCAAGCCCCCCTGACAAATCTGCTAATTTGGGCTTATTTTGCGTGTTTTGACACTATAACAAGTGCGCCTCACCATAATTTATGATATAATTGTTCTATGTTAGACGAGCTTAAAAAAATTGGGCTTTCGGAAAATGAGGCAAGGGTGTATCTTGCGCTTTTGGAGTTGGGATCTGAAACGGCGCAGGAGATTGCCAAAAAAGCAGGTGTAAAGCGCGCGACTACTTACGTGCAACTTGATGCTCTTATGAAAATGGGATTAGTAACCTCGTTTGAAAAAGGTCTGCCTGCCGGCAAGGCAAAGAAAAAAAGCTATTTCCGCGCGGAAGACCCTGAACATTTAATTAAAATCGCCGAGCGCGAAAAAAAAGTTGCCAGAGAGCGCGAAAGCGCGTTGGAAGAAATCCTGCCGGGCCTCGGCAAACTTTATCTCTCCGCCGGCGAACGTCCAAGGGTGAGATTTTTTGATGGGGTGGAGGGGCTTAAAACAATGCAGGCGGAATTCCTAAAATCCGGCGCTGAACTTGTTGAATCTTTTTCATCGGCTGACGATGTCGCAAAAATTTTTCCGAAATTCGGCGAAGAATACGAGCCCCAAAAAATCAAAAGAAAAATTCAATCCAAGGTAATATACACGAGCGCCAACGGCTCATTTCTTAAAGAAGTTGATATGATAGCGTTGAGGGAATCGCGATATATTCCGCCGGACGAGTTTCCGGTGTCATGCGACATATCAATTTACAAAAATACAGTCTCAATATCTGTTCTGCGTGGCAAAATCTTCGGAATTTTAGTTGAAGGCGAAGAGATAGCAAAATCCATGCGCTCGTTTTTTAAGCTTGCTTGGGAAGCGGCCGAGAAATATAAAAAAATCTAGGGGGCACGCGCGTCGCGGCCCCCTTGGGTTACTGCCATTTTTATTTGTTTCTTCCGGGTTTGCCGAGAATTTTTTATCCGCGAAGCCCTGATTCGGCGTTTTTTATACTAAGGCTTCGGAGAAAACGCTTTCAAAAACTGAAAAACCATTCTCCCACTGCTCAACCAG
>Ga0155124_116_pt1 | contig 28501 bp, 29 predicted proteins | sample RifCSPhighO2_01_FD_106092 | JGI IMG/M metagenome (GOLD analysis project Ga0155124, IMG submission 106092) | Candidatus Giovannonibacteria bacterium RIFCSPHIGHO2_01_FULL_45_23
GGTCATCACGGGAAGAAAGCGTTTGATTTGTAAAAGTATCTCGGCCGGAAGTTTCAGTTGCGTTAATAATGACCGGAGAAGAGCCGACCTGATTTTGAGATGGCAGAAGCCCGACCTGAAAAGCCGCCTGCAACGCGGGGCGCAAAAAACCAGTGCCGGCAAGCACCCTTCCGGCGCGCCATATAATTTCGCCGCTTGATTTATCAAAAGACATATCGGCGTCGGCCGGCTGAATCACGTTTTTGAAATTCATATAAGGCGGGAGTGAAGACTTAACGACAACGCCGTCTAAGTCGTTTACCATATTAGCCAAAGACCAAACAATAGTGTAGGTTGTTTCTTCGCCGACTTTCGGCGGCAATGGCCCAACGTTTTGAATTATGGAATTATAGAAAAGCGCGCGAGTAATAACCTGCAATTTTGATGATGCTTTAATTTCATAATTTACGGATCCTGCCACATCAACGCCTTCAAATCCGTGCACCGCGCTTCCGGGCTTGAAAATCGCGTTCAGCCTGATAGTCGGCCTTGGCGAATCTGCGGAAAGAGCCAAATTATTTTTGACTTTAAATGAAAAAACGGCGTTCTCTTCCTGATTCGGAAGCAAAATACGAAGAGGTTCAAAAGTAGAAGAATTCCATACGATGCTTTTAGACGATTCGCGGAAAGCGCCGCGCTCAACACGCAACGAATTAAAGTCTACGGCGCTCCCGCTGATTATAATCTCCAGCGAAGCGTTTTTTACTTCTTGCGGCAAATTGTTTTTAAGCAAAACATCGAAAGAAATCGTATCTCCGGGAAACGTTGTATATTCCGCAAGCCCATTTGCTAAGATATTCACCGACAAAAAGGGCGAGCGCAAAACTACGGTTTGCGAAGATGCATCGTAAGGCATAATCGAATTTTCTGCCGGATCAAAAATACCCACCGCAGCTTTGAAAATTTTAGATTCTAAATCCGCGCCGCGCACAACGCCTTTTAATTTTATTTTACCGGTTCGGGACGGAGAAAGATCGCCCAAAGCCCAAATATTTTTATTTTGAGACAACGAATTGGGATTTGCGGAAATCAATTCAAATCCGTCAGGAAAATTGATTTGCAAAAAAAGATTAGGAATTGTCTCATCGGCCTGCGAACTGTAATTGGCTTCAAATTCAACCTCCTGGCCTATCCGCAATTCCTGCGGCAGATTGAAAGAAACGGCGACCGGAGAGCGGGCAATTGAAAATTGAAAAGAAGCGCCCTCGGCAAAAACAGCGCTGGCGCCGGCCGGCCGGTATTCCAAAACGGCGGATACTTCTTTTTCAGCGTCCTTGCCGCCAAAAACGAAAGCATTGAAAATTTCTATAACGCTTTCGCCGGGGCGCACATCTCCAAGAGCCCTACGCTCGCGGGAAATCTTTTCTTGTTTTCGCCCAGCAACAGGCGCAGAGTCTTTAGGAAACTTAAACACCAAAACAGCGTCTCCGAGGGCAGCATTTCCTTTATTTGTTACTTTAACCTGCCAAGAAATTTTATCTCCGCTTTTGATTTCCGTTAACCCTTCAATTTTTACATCTACTGCCTGCGATCGAAAAAGCGCCGGGGAGCCAAAAACAAAAAATAGCGCGCCGAGAACGATTAAAACCAAGCAGATTCCCAAAGCCCAAAAAAACCAGCGGCTTCCTTTGATTTTTCCATTCTGCTCTGACCAAAAAACAGCTCCGCCTTTTCCGGGCCGGGCAAGCTCCGGCTTAACCATTCTTTCTCCGAATGTTTCTTTTTCTTTGTAAAGCCGCTTTTTTAATTCTTCAAGCGAGGCCATAAGCCAAGTATAGCGTCTATGTGTTCCTCCGGCAAAGAATCGCCATAGCCTTCATGAGCGAAAAAATCGCGAAGAAATCCAAGTGCGCGTTCTTCAATCAATTTAATGTTATCGCCAGCCCTAGGCTGGTCGGCATTGGGCCGAAAAAAATCAATTGTCATAGAGAATAATTTTTCATCTTTCGCTCCGCCGAACAGCGCGATATCTAAGGTTTGCAATATCCGGCCGGCTATCGCTAATTTAGCCTCGCTCAAAAACCAACCGTCAAAGCGCGAAATGACCTCGGCGTCCATCAGGGTCGGAATCCGCTCGCCGTTTTTCACAAACTGCATGCGGATATGATTCAAAATATCCAGATGCGCGTTGAGTTTTGAGGTTGTTTTCCGCGCTCCCTTCGCCAGCACATCCATCTTTCCAAAATCTTTCGTCAAAACCCTCACCAAAAAATCCGCCTCCCCAAACGGCATTTTTTTCATCACAAGTCCTTCGGTTTTAAAATAGGAGCTGGGCATTTATTTATAAATCTCGTGCGTGCCAATATCTATCAAACCAACATCACACTCTTTGTTTAAAAATTTAAACATAACTCTATGTTGCCCGATAACTGTAAAAGCCCAATAGTCCTTGTATTTGCCGTGGAGCTGATGAGTCCTAAGTAAGGGATAAAAGGCATTGCGCATAAATACACCCTCCTTTTCAAGGAAAGCTTTTTTCACAAAATTAGGCATTCGTTCTAAAGATTTCTTAAATCTAGAAGAGTAATAAACGCTGCGCACTGGACGCTCACTAGCCATCATTTGTTATTGAAATGTTCTAACTCCCAGAATGTCGGCGAAACCGCGTGCCTTCCGTAATTTTCCAGCCCGACGCTCGCTGTCAAAAATCCGAATAGCTTCATCAGTTTCCATTTCTTCTCCCAACAAGCGATTCTTAATTGAATCTAATTTCTCAAAATAGTCCTTGGGAACCACGATTAAATCGCCGCCCCTGGTCAATTTTTTAGGGATAATTAATAATTGCATGGATTTATATTAACAAACACTCAATCTAATATCACTATTGACAATCTTTTCTTTTGGGTGTATAATGGAGCTAGGCACATTGGAATAGGCGTAAATATAGGCTCAAACCAACCCAAAAAGGAGGGGTTATGAAAAAATTCTTGACAGTGAAATGGATACTGGTCGCGCTCGTTGGTATCACCCTTTATTTCAACATGGGGCATATCTTCGCCAACACCTGGAATACGGTATGTCAAAACGGTGGGGTACCGCAAACGACCTTTCAAACGATCGTGACCGTACATGGAGAATTGACAAATTTTTGCAAGCCCTACTATGTCGCGACTCACAGAGGGCCGGGGAAGATCGATGATGTGATATTCTTCTCGCACGTGGTGCTTTGGCCAATAACCTCTGTTGTAACGCCAGCTCTGTTTTGGGCAACAGAGCTAATTTTCCTAGGGAGTTTTGCTAAGATGATGGGTCTGGCTTGAATGCCACAAAACCGCACCGAGAGGGGGAGCAAACGCTCCCCTTTTTTTATTTCAGTGAAATTTTTGTTGAGGGAAATTCGGAAAATTTGATGGATTTTAGATTTGTTTCTTTCATCAAATCTTTTTCGTGTTTCTTGGCGACTTCCAGAATTTCTTTTGGCAGAGAGATTTGAGCGGTAACTTTGTCTTTGGGTTTAAGTCCCGCGGTTTTGCGGGCAGCTTGAATTTCGCGGATCAGGTCGCGCAAAATACCTTCTTCGCGGAGTTCGGGAGTAATTGTGGTATCCAGCCAAATTTCATCTTTCAATTTTGCGTCAAATTCTATGTTTTTGATGTTGATTTCTTCTTTAATTAAATTTATTAATTCTATATTGTTTCGAATTTCCCCGGCCTCGCCAAGCGAAACGGGACTAGCGTGCTTCGTGCTTCGAATTTTAAGCAAGGCGAGCGGTTGTCGGACTTTAATTCCAGCTTTCGCGCGAGCTTCCAGCGCAAGCGAAACAATGCGCCGGGCTTCTTGCATTAATACCAACACTCGGTGTTGGTTAGTTTCAATCGCGACGCGTGGCCAATCCTCCAAATGAACGCTTTTGTTAGACGCCGAGCTTCTAACGCTTTGATAAATTTTCTCCGCAATAAACGGCGCGAAGGGCGCTAAAAGTTTTGAAACTTCGCCGAGCAAATAAGCCAAAACAGCACTTGTCTCTTTTGATTGCGCAGAGTCTTCGCGCATCACATCGCGAATCCTTCTGATATACCAATGCGAAACATCCTCAACCGCAAAATTCTCCAGCTCTCGCGCCGCGCCGACAATGTCATAAGCGTCTAGTTTTTTGGTGACGGAGTTGGTTGTATCCTGTAATTTTACTAAAACCCATTGATTGATTAGTAACTTGGCTTGCGGGGGCTTAGCCGCCCAGTGGCGGCTAAGCCCCCGAGTTACATACATTTTCCAAAACTGCAGAACATTCCACAAAATCATAAAAAATCGGCGCGAAGCGTCTTTGACGTCTTCTTCTCTGAAAAGTTTTGAATCCCATGGCTGGTTGATTGTAAAAAAATACCACCTTGTCGCGTCCGCCCCATATTTTTCAATAAGCGCCATTGGGTCAACAATGTTTCCAAGCGATTTGGACATTTTCTTTCCATTTTTGTCCAAAACGTGCCCAAGCGATATCACATTTTTATACGGCGCGCCCTTGCCAAGCAAAGTCCCTACGGCCAAAAGATTGTAAAACCACCCGCGTGTTTGATCCACCGCTTCGGTAATGTAATCGGCCGGGTAGAGGAAGTCCGACTTCCCCTTGGAAGTCGGACTTCCAAGAAATGGCCAATGGACGCTTGCAAACGGCATGCTTCCCGAATCAAACCAGCCATCCACCACCTCCGACACTCTTTGCATCTCGCCTCCGCATACACATCGAAGTTTTATTTCATCAATAAAAGGCTTGTGCAAATCCAAAATTAAATTCTCATCCCGCGGAATCCGCCAAAAATTTAATTCTTCAAATTCGCCGGTTTTGACAAAATCCTCGCCCCTTCGTAATTTTTCTTTCATTGATTCAATATTTGTGCGCCCGCCCGCCGCAGTCCAAAGCATCCACAAAGTATATTCGTGGCTTACTATTAATATAGTTTTATTTTTATAGCGAGATTCTATTTCCAAGATTGCGGCGGAAACGCGCTTTTTGATATCGCTTAAAGATTCTCCTCGCGGCGGCGTTTTTTCAAATTTTTCAATTGGATTTTTATAAAAAGCATGATAACGCGCCGGATCCCCTTCGGAAAAAACGCCTGTGTTAATTTCGGCAAGTCTTGGATCGAGCTTGATATCTGACGGCGAAACCTTCAGCGCTTCTCCAATAATCTCCGCGGTTTCTTTTGTCCTTAAAAATGGCGAGGCAAAAATTATATCCGGATTGATTTTTTTCTTTTTCATCAGTCTGGCGCTTGCCAAAACTTGCTTTTTGCCGTTTGCCGTAAGATGATACTGGTTTTGTGCCAAATTGCTATTGGTAATATTTTTAACGTTTGTTTCCGCTTCTCCGTGGCGCATTAAAATATATCTATTGCCAGAGGTGATGCTGCGCTTTTTAAGCTCCTCAATCGAGCCGACGGCGTCCCATTGTTTACATCCGCCAGTCCGCAGGCTGGCGGACGAAGCGCACCTCCAGACCGGTAATGGGGTGCCCCAAAATCTCTCGCGAGAAAACGCCCAATTCTTTTTTTCTTTGAGCCATTCGCCCATTCGCCCGTCTTTGATGTGGTCCGGATGCCAATTTATTTTTTGGTTATTTTCCAAAAGCGCGGGCCGTACAGCATTTACATCCACCCACCAAACTTGGCGCGCCAAATACATCAACGGGCTATGGCATCTCCAGCAAAAAGGGTAGTCGTGCTCGTAGATTTCGGTTTTAAAAAGCAACCCGCGCGATTTTAGATCTTCAATTATCATCTTGTCGGCCTTCTTAAACCATTCGCCATTCCACGACTGGCCTGGAGTTTGCATTAAACCCTGTTCGTTGGTTGTCGCAAAAACCGGCAAATCGCATTTTTTAGAAAGCTGAAAATCGTCGTCTCCGAAAGCTGACGCGATATGCACAATTCCTGTTCCTTCCTCTGTCGAAACAAAATCCGCCGCAACCACCTTATAAAAATTTGCTGCGCCCTCCGAAGCTTTTAGCGAAGGATGGGGATAAAGCGGCTCGTACTTTAGACCAACCAAGCCAGAGCCTTTTATTCTTTTAATAATTTTGTAATCTGCGCCGACAACTTTAATTCGTTCTTCGGCTAACACAAACTTCTCATCTCTGATCTCCAACATCACGTATCCAATTTTAGGATTTACCGCCAAAGCGACATTCCCCGGCAAAGTCCATGGAGTTGTGGTCCAAACAATGAGATAAGTATTCGGCTCGTTCTTCAATTTAAATTTTATATACACCGACTCCTCTTTTGTTTTCTCATACCCCTGCGCGAGTTCGTGGGAAGACAGCGCCGTTCCGCATCTCGCGCACCAAGGAACAACTTTGTAATCTTCGTATAAATATTTTTTCTTTGCGAATTCTTTGATAATCCACCAAAGCGACTCAATATAAGAATTTTCATAAGTAATGTATGGATGCGCCATATCAATCCAAAATCCAATTCTTTCCGTGAGTTTTTCCCAAAGCTCTTTGTATTTCCAGACCGACTCGCGGCATTTTTTATTAAACGCAGCCACGCCGTATTTTTCAATGTCTTTTTTATTTTTAAGCCCCAGAGTTTTTTCAACCTCAACCTCCACAGGAAGCCCGTGGGTATCCCAGCCGGCGCGGCGCGGCGCGAAAAACCCGCGCATGGTTTTATATCGCAAAACCATATCCTTAAACGCGCGCGATTCAACATGGTGCACCCCAGGCACCCCGTTTGCCGTCGGCGGCCCCTCGAAAAATATAAAACTCTTAGTTTTGCCCCGACCTTTGCGTCGGGGCTTCTTTTGATTTACCGACTTCTCAAACACCTTATTTTTCTTCCAAAATTCCAAAATTTCATTTTCGTCAAACATAAAAAAAGTATAACAAAAAAACCGTTCGCTTGGAACGGCTCAAAATTTGATAAATCGTATGGCAACTTGCGCTAAAATTAAAAATAAAATCCCCACCGAAAATCCAACCCAATTTATTGGCTCCTCTATTCTAAGCTTCCAAAGAGCGAAGATGGTAAAAGATATCGGCGTAGAAAACCAAAGCATAAATTGGGATAATTTAAGCGATCCGCCGCCTTGAGCCGCGCCGAGATAGCCGGCATTGAAAGGGATCTGCGCAAAATAATTTAAGGGAAGCAAAATCAGGGTCGCAACGCAAACAAACAAAAAGAAGTTGTTAATTTGTAAATCAATCTGCAAAATTTTCAAGTCCCAAACAATGCGGAATCCGTTCTTAGCCCACCCGTTCATCATCCACAACAAATAATAAAAGCAGATATTTGCAAGGGTTAATGAAATAAAGTTGAAAACCCACTTCAGCATCGCGGTAGTCCATCATCTCCACAAACCATATCACACGCAAGCAAAAAAGCAACCGCTGGGGTTGCCTCGATTTTTTGTGACAAATACTATAATTCGATATTTAGTATGTCTAAACGCACAAACTCATCGTCTGATTCTTGGCTAGTAAGCGATTCCAAAAGAAATTTTTGAGCTTCTTCTGCGGTATCCAGAACTGAACGAGCCGCGCCGACTTCCGAATCACGATAAACATTTTTTCCTATAACTACTCGGCGCCACTTTCCATCCTGATACACTTCGGCAGTAGGAATGTGATACCGCAAACGCTTATTAGCCGGGCTCTCTGGATCCGGAGCCACCAAAAGCTGAAAATTGGCGTAGTATGGCACACCAAATCGCTCTGCAACTTCTTGTAAATCTTCCACGATAAAAACCCCCCTCTGTAAACAAACTTATCACATCCTACTTGGCGTGTCAATGCCCATCAGGGAAAGAGTGATTTTGATGGTTTTTTGGGTTGCCGAAACCAACAGTAAGCGCGTAGCCGTCAAATCTGGATTTTTTGAATCCACTACGCGGTGTTTTTCGTAAAAATCAGTGAAAGTTTTGGCAAGTTCGTAAGCGTAGCGCGGGAGACGGTGGATTTGATAATCATTTGCGATGTCTTCAATAATTTCCGGAAGCTGTAAAATTTTTTTGATGAGGGAGAGTTCTTCTGGTTTCGAAAGTAACTGCAAATTAACCTCACCCCCCTTCCCTCTTTCAGATTTCGCGCTTCGTGCTTCAGATTTCCGCAAGATGCTGTTGCATCTTGCGGTGGCATACTGCACATAATAAACCGGATTTTTCTTGCTTCTCTCTTTCGCCAAATCGAAATCAAAATCCATGTGAGTATCTGGGCTGCGCTCAAGAAAAAACCACCTTGCTGCATCCACGCCGACTTTTTTTAACAAATTATCCAAAGTTACAAATTCTCCGGCCCTTTTAGACATCTTCACCTCTTTGCCGCCGCTCGTAAGCCGCACCAACTGCATAATGATAATTTTTAACCTGTCCGGACTCACCCCTAATGCCTCAATTCCTTTTTTCATTCTTTCAACATAACCGTGATGATCGGCGCCCCAAACGTTAATCGCCAAATCAAATTTTCTTTTTATAAATTTATCATAATGATACGCCAAATCCGCCAAAAAATAGGTTGGCTCTTTGTTCGATTTGATAACCACAGCATCTCTTAACCACAAAGCGCCTTCTTTTTCTTTTATCAGTTTTTTGGAATTTAAAAATTTTAAAACCTTTTCCAGCTCGCCTGTTTTGCGCAAATTTTTATCTTCTGAAAACCAAACGTCGAACTTTATGCCTGCTTTTTTAAGAGATTTTTTAATTTCGCCGAGCAAAATTGCCGCCGCCTGCTTTGCTGTCTTGCCTTTTAGTTTTTTAACATACGCGCCTTTATAATACTCGTCTTTCTGCTCAATTTTTCCAGCCGCAGCCAAAATTGATTCTCCCAAAAGTTTTATTTGGTTGCCAGTATCGTTAATGTAATATTCGCGCGTTACTTCGTGGCCGATCGCTTCTAAAATATTCGCCAGCGCGTCTCCATAAAAACCACCGCGTCCGTTTGCCATAGTAAGCGGACCAGTTGGGTTTGCTGAGACAAATTCGATATTGATTTTTTTGCTAGTCTCGCGTTTTCCGTTTCGCTCGGTCTTAACCCATCGCAGACGATGGGCTCCGACGCCCTCGCGCTTCGAAAAACGCTCGCCTTTCCGCAAAAAAATCGAAAGGTTTTCGATCAAAGCTCCGCGCGAAATCCAAAAATTCAAAAAACCCGGACCGGCGATTTCTATTTTGTCTACCCACTTGGAAACTAAGTTTCCAAGTGCCTTTTTTATCTCCGCCGCAACTTCTTTGGGGTTCTTTCCGTCTTTTTTCGCCAACACCAAAGCCGCATTAGACGAATAATCTCCGTGTTCTGGATTCTCTTGCCGCTCAACAGAAAAAACCGCGCCCTTCGGCACAATTTTTTCGATTTCCTTTCTAATCAACGCGCGAAACATAATTTAACTTTATCCTAAAAATCGCGCAAAAAAAAGCCTCGATAGCCTTATCATTAAATTAATGGCGGTTAGAAAGTTCTTCAATACGGATTCCTTGCGCCGCGGACTTCAAAATGAACATGGCAACCGGTAGAGTTGCCGGTAGAACCTATTGTGCCGATGTTGCTGCTTTGAGAAACGTATTGCCCGACGCTGGCGTAAACTCCAAGCAAGTGCGCGTAAAGCGTCTGCGTGCCATTTGGATGAGAAATAGCGATGTATCTGCCGTACCCGCCGTTCCATCCTTGGGATCGCGCGACAATCACCGTGCCTCCGGCAGAAGCGTAAACAGGCGTTCCGCAGTTATCCGCCAAGTCCACGCCATTAAATCCATGCAGCCCTTGAGTTTTTCTTCCGCCGATAATTGGCCGTGTAAAATATCCCGCGAATGTCGGGCCGCCGGATCCACGCAGCCGCGCTGACGACTGAGGCAAAGAAGCAAGTTCGGCATCTGGAATAATAATCGTTACGCCTTCCTCCAAAACGCCGTCTGCTGGCAGGTTGTTATAAGCAATAATTTCCTGCGCGTCGCTTTTGTATTTAGCGGCGATTGCTTTAATTGTATCTCCTTTTTTGACCGTATATTGCAAACCGGTTATCGGCAAAATTACCAGAGTATCGCCGGCTTTTATCAAGTCGCCGCGTTTTAAATCATTTGCCCAATAAATTGTCGACACGCTCACGCCGAACATGTCGGCAATTTTAGAAAGCGTATCGCCTTCGCGCACGATGTAAATAGTAATCTGATCCAGTTTATAGTCTTCAACATCAGCGATGCTCCCCATTGGGCCGACTACCGGCAAGAGCGACAAATTGTCTACCAAATTAATAATCGCGCCGCCCGTTGCGGCTTTTGGATCTGGTGTACTAGGGGCTTTCAGCAATGGAATATTCTGGGCATTATACGAAGTTCGGATGTCTTGATCGTTTATCAAAAGTTTACTCAAAAAAGACAAAAAGCCCGCGTGAGCCGTGCCCGCAGACAAAGCCAAAACCAAAACAAGCAAAAAGAGGCCAGTCTTATTAAAAATATGTTTAAGCTTAAATTTCTAAGTTAAGGGGACAAAAAAGCCTTATTCTGCAACGATTTTTAGCCAAATGCTTCCAGCTCGACCCACATCTTAAAGATAGCACTTCGTGGCCCTTAGTTCAAGTTGAGTATCCACAAGCGCGCCCTCCTGCTATCATACCCGTATGGCCAATCCAGAAGCCCTAAATTCCAAGCAAAAGGAGGCCGTTGAGACAACCGATGGCCCAGTTTTGGTGATTGCGGGCGCCGGCGCCGGTAAAACACTGGTGATAGCGGAACGAATCAAATATTTGATTGAAAAAGGCGCGCCGCCCGAATCAATCTTGGCGGTGACTTTTACAAATAAGGCTGCCGGAGAAATGAGGGCACGGCTCCGCTCTCCAACTTCCAACATCCAATTTCACACTTCCAACCTACCATTCATTGGCACTTTTCACGCCTTGGGACTTCTTATTATCCGCGAAAATTTAGAAAAATTAAATATCGGCGGGAATTTTACAATTTTGGACGAAGATGATTCGTTAAAATTGATAAAAGAATGCCTGCTGGAACTCAAAATCGACCCCAAAGAATTTGATCCGTCGAGAATCAGAAATAAGATTTCGCGTCTCAAAAACCAATTGGTTTCGGCGAAAGAATTTTCCGAGAACCCGCCCGACGGCGAGGCGAGCAGTTTTTTTGACCGGCAACTCGGAAAAGTCTGGCGGCTATATGAAGAAAAAACACAAAAACGAAATTTGCTGGATTTTGACGATCTTCTTCTGCAGCCGACGAGGCTTCTGCGGCGCAGTTCGGACCTGCTAAAAAAATATCAGGCGCGCTGGCGATATATCCATATCGATGAATATCAGGACACGAATGAGGTCCAGTATGTTTTATCCAAAATGCTCGCAGGCGCGCATCGCAATATTATGGCCGTTGGCGACATTGACCAGGCAATTTACAGTTGGCGCGGAGCGGACTTTAAAAATGTTTTAAATTTCCGGCGCGACTGGCCTGACGCCAAAGTGGTTTTTCTGGAAGAAAATTACCGCTCCACAGATATTATTCTGGAAGCCGCCAATGCCGTTATTGTGCGCAACAAACTCCGCATCCCAAAAAACCTTTGGACAAAACGAGCGGGCTCTAATCAAATCAGGGTAATTTTCGCGAGTGACGAAAAAAGGGAGAGCGAATTCGTTGCAAATGAGATACAATTTTTGCGCCGTGACGCGAATATTAAACTTGGCGATATAGCCGCGCTTTACCGTACCAACGCGCAATCGCGGGCGCTTGAAGAAATTTTTCTGGCTCGAGATATCCCTTATAAAATTACGGGGGTCCGTTTTTACGAAAGAAGGGAAATAAAAGATTTGGCGGCATATTTGCGGTTCATTCAAAATCCAGCAGATGAGTTTTCAAAAAAAAGAATTATTAATGTCCCGCCGCGCAAAAAGAAAAAAATAGATTTTGATGAACTCATAAACAACTTGCGCGAAGAATCAAAAAAAACAAGTCCGCATGAGTTTTTGAAAATATTGATTAAAAAAATCGGCTATCGCGAATATATCTCAGACCTGCCTGCCGGCAAGGCAGGCGGCACGGATCGCGGGATCGAGCGGCTGCAAAACGTGGAAGAATTTCTCGGCCTTGCAAGAGAAATGGAAAATATCGAAAAATTTTTAGAGCATATTTCGCTTTTTGCGGCAGATGACAAATACGACTCGGTAAAAGACAAAGTAAATCTAATGACCATTCACGCGGCGAAGGGGTTGGAATTTGAAGCTGTTTTTGTTGTCGGGCTTGAAGAAGGCGTCTTCCCACACATGCTTTCTTTGGGTCCGGAGGATTTAGAAGAAGAGCGCCGTCTATGTTATGTGGCAATAACTCGCGCAAAAAATCATCTTTATCTTGCTTTGGCGGCGCGCCGCGCACTGTTTGGCGAAAGGTCGTCCAATAAACCTTCAAGATTTCTCTCCGAGATTCCGGAGCATTTGCTGGTTTATGTGAATAAACCCAACGAAAATGAAGAGGAAATTATTATTGAATAAGCGCCTTGGCCAGCATTTCCTAAAAAATAAAAAGATTCTTGAGGAAATGGCGCGCACGGCGGAAATAACAAAAAACGATATTGTTTTGGAGGTCGGCCCGGGCCTAGGATCGCTTACCGAAATTTTGGCCACGCGCGCCAAAAAAGTTATTGCGGTAGAAAAAGATTGCGACTTGATTCCGATTTTGCGAGATAAGTTTCTGAATTATAAAAATGTGGAAATTATTGCGGGGGATATCCTGCAAATTTTCAATCAATTTAAAAATTATAAAATTGTCGCCAACATCCCCTATTACATCACTTCTCGTTTTTTGCGCCTATTTTTGTCCGAAACTAAGTTTCGGACAAAACTTATGGTCTTGATGGTTCAAAAAGAAGTGGCTGAGCGCATATGCGCAAAACCGCCGCGCATGAACTTGCTTGCTTTGTCCGTCCAACTTTACGCAACGCCAAAAATAATCCGGAGGGTTTCAAAGGGCCAATTCTCCCCTCAGCCAAAAATCGACTCAGCAATTATCAAATTGTCAAACATTGGATGTTTGACAACAAAGCCGGAAAAAATTTTACAATTAGCGCGTCTCGCTTTTCAGCAAAAAAGGAAAATGCTAAGACATTCCATCGGAAAAAAGGTTCTGCTCCCCGGAGAATATCAAACCAAACGCCCCGAAGAACTTTCTCTGCAAGATTGGACAAGTTTGTGCGCAACACGACAGAAGGGTTGACTTTTTGTTTTAGATGATATATAATGAAAGCGGAGGGCTTGAATATGGAAAAGCGTTCGTTTTGGGAGCTTGCTGGGTCTATCTTTTTTGAAGAACTTTCCAAAGAAAGAGAAAGGGTTTTTAAGATCAACAAAGAAAAGGCAATTCTCTATCTGTCAATTTTTGTGGAAAACGGGATCGAAACACTCATTGATGCTTTAAAGGGAAAATCGGCAAATCCGAAAGAAGAAGCCGGGCTAGCAATTACCAAGCTCCTTCTCTTTGTAACCGAAGAAAATCTCAAGCAAAACAAGTTTTTTGATACAGCCTTAAGAATAGCGATGGCCAAAGACGCTGTGCGCGGAGACAAGGAAGGCCTGGACCACGGGGGGCTTTTTCTAAAAAGGCTCTACGACATTTTTCCACAGAGGACGGCAGACAGTCTCTTTCTTCATGCTTATGATCGGATTAAAGAGGATGCGGACGCAGGCAAGCCCATTCTTCCGCCATATGAAGAACTCAAACGGCATTCTATTGAAAGAACAAAACTTTTAAATCTTGAGACCACTGCTAAAACCCCAAAACCATCTTACCGAAGTGCAGGGACTCCAACAGATAAAATCCCGTGCCCGGAGTGCGGCACGGAAAAACGCGTTGATAAAACCACAAAAAGGTTTCGGTGCAAAAAGCCAGATTGTACTTTTGACCAGCCATTCCCTTTCTCCAAGGCGCAACCATAGCGCCTTTTGTTTTTAAAAATTTTTATTGCGTCAAACACCAAAAAGCATATACTGAAATTAAGCAAGGCAACATGAATAAAAAAGGATTTTACATTGGAGATTTGGTGTTGGGAGCAAATGATGGCATCATCACCTCTTTTGCGGTGATCTCCGGAGCCGCTGGGGCCGGGCTCCCCGCGTTCGTGGTTATAGTTTTGGGTTTGGCAAATCTTGTGGCCGATGGCATTTCTATGGGCCTTTCAAATTACTTGTCTTTGCGCTCAACAAAAGAAGCTGAACTGCGCATTGGCATGAATGAAAGCCGGCTTGACCATCCTTCGAGGCATGGTCTCGCAACAGGTTTGGCTTTTGCTTTAGCCGGATCACTACCTCTCATTCCTTATCTTTTTGGGGTCCCGCAAGATTTGCGGTTTGCCATCGCGGTAATGGCAACCGCTACCGCTCTTTTTACTGTGGGCGCCTTGCGTACATTGGTGACCGGTGCCCACTGGCTACGGTCAGGTCTTGAAATGTTTGTTGTTGGCGGCATCGCGGCAATTGCCGCTTATGTCGTCGGGGCTGCGGTTAAAGCGTTGTTCGGTCTCGCTATTTAGTGGTAAAATTTAAGAGGTCGCAAATATTAGTAGTTTTTAAAAATTTTACCGGTTTTATGCGTAAATATATTATTGCTTTTGGGGGTTCTATTTTGCCGTTTTTAGCTTTGGCGAATGGGGAACACGGAGAAGAGGGGTCGGCTTTCGCCGATCAGATGAACGAGCTTCTTCCGATGGTGCATTTCGGCGAAGCGCATTATGTGGCGGCGATAGTCAGCATTATCCTTTGGATTTCGCTCATCTACACGGTCTATTCGCTGGTCAGAATAATTTTTATAGACTAAACGCATGTTTGATTTAAAGAATAAGGTGGCGCTTGTAACGGGGGCGCGAAGGGGTATGGGCAAATCCCACGCCTTGGCTTTGGCATCGCAAGGAGCCAGCGTGGTTGTTACGGATATTGATTTGGCCGAATGTGAAGCGGTTGTGAAAGAAATTAAGTCCGGCAATAACCGCGAGGCGGCGTGTTTTAAGATGGACGTTTCCAAAAAGGAAGATGTGGACAGGGTTTTTGACGAGATTGTCAAAAAATTCGGGCGTTTGGATATTTTGGTGAATAACGCCGGCATATTTTCGCCAAAGCCAGCACTTGAGCTTACCGAAGCGGATTGGTACAAAACTGTAGATATTAATTTGAAAGGAGAGTTTTTTTGCGCTCAGCGCGCGGCAAAAGAGATGGCCAAGAATAAATGGGGGCGCATTATCAACATTTCCTCCATTGCGTCCGGCGGGGTTGGCGTTGGTTTTGCCGGAGCCGCTCATTACGCCGCATCGAAAGGAGGCATTATCGGAATGACGGAAACTCTTGCTGTGGAGTGGGCGCCTTTGGGGATCAATGTAAACGCTATTGCGCCGGGGGCGATTGATACGCCGATGGTGGCCGCGGCTCAAATGTCTAAAGAAGCGTTAGACGCTACGCTCGCCGGCATTCCGCTAAAAAGAATCGGCAGGCCGGAAGAGGTTTCTGCCGCGGTCGTATTTTTAGCGTCGGAAGAAGCGAGCTACATAACCGGCGCAACATTTTACATTGACGGCGGTTGGTTAGCAGCTTAATTATTAAAAATTAATATTATGACGACGTTTCAAAAATTTTCCCTATTTTTATTAAGAATTGCGATGGGGTGGCTTATGTTTTACGCAGGTATCACGAAAATTTTAGATCCGAACTGGTCTGCGGCCGGATATCTTAAGGGAGCAAAAACGTTTGTTGGGTTTTATCAATGGCTTTTGCAGCCGAATATTTTACCGGCCTTGAATTTTGTAAACGAATGGGGGCTGACGCTTTTAGGCATTTCTTTGGTCTTCGGCGTTTTTGTGCGGCTTTCTTCTGTTCTCGGCGCGATTTTGATGCTGCTTTATTATTTTCCGATTTTGCAATTCCCATATCCCAATCCGTACTCTTACATAGTGGACGAGCATATTATTTACACATTGGCGCTTCTCTTTTTGGCGAGTTTGCGCGCCGGCAGAATTTGGGGATTGGAAAATTGGTGCTCATCTCTTCCTGTTTGTTCCCGCTTCCCGCGGCTTCGCAACTGGCTTGGCTAAACTACTAACAAAAAATCCCCGAGAGGGGGATTATTTTGATTCATTTAGTTTGAGCGCTCTTATCATTCTTGTTATGCCGATCCCGCCGCCGCATCTGGGGAAAAATTGGAGGTCTAAAAATTTTTCCAATTCTTTTTCCACTCTATCTTTTCTGAATTTGGAGAAAAGTATCTGGGCGTACATCCCATTGGAAATAGTGTGAAAAAGTTCGCGCATCTCCTTGGGATTTGTGCTTCTTTCGGCGGAACCGACTGTTTCTACTCCGTGGAGAAGAATATCAACTTTGTTGGCGCAGTCTCCCGTTTTCTTCATGTTCCAGAAAGGAGAAGTGTATTGCGGAAAATGGGTTAGAAAAACGACCGGGCCAAAATCTTTATAAAGCCTTTTTTCATGTTCTGCCTCTATCTGTTTTACTCTGTAGCGCTTTGTGGCTTTTTCATAGGCGATCTTGTAAAATGAGCTTTTGCGTCCAAAACCAAGATGCTCAAGCAGGTCTTCTTCGAGAGAAACCAATGCGTTCATGTCGCCGTGAGTTTCAAACTCAAACATTGGGAAAATAAGATTGTGCCTGCCAGGAATAGGATTCGGCTCTTCGCGAAAGCTATAGCTCATACAAAAATATCCAGGCGCGTCCGGTTTAGTCAAAAGTTCATATTCAAGCCACATCTGTCCTGTTTGCGGAAGAGGCCAAGTGTCGCCCATGTACATAAAAATTCCGATGGTTCTCGGGTCTTCACAGGCCGCAAGGATGCTTAAACGGTGTTGCGTTGGCACTTCGACAAATCCCCGTTTCTCAAAAAACTTGCGAAGTTTTTGGGCTACATTATGAAAATCCCTCGGTTCAATTGGATCAATTAGATAATTGCTCTGGCGTTCGTTTTTTTTGAAAGACATCCCGCCCTCCTTTTTTGTCTAAAGCGAAAAGCGCTTCTAGTACCAGATACTAGCAAAGTGGCGTCAGCTTAGCAAGTCGTCCAACAAATGACCTAAACCAGGTTTAGGTCATTTTTGTCCACTTGCCCAGTGTAAAATTTCATATATAATATTCTATATGAATAAAAAACATTTAGTGCCGTTTTTAGTTTTCGGTTTCCTTGTGACCGGCTTAGCTGCTGCGGAAGAAGCGGCGGTGCCCGCAGAAACGGTTCTCGAGCAAGAATCAGTTTCTTTACAAGATTTGGACGTATCCGAGCCAACGCTTTTGCCGGGAAGCCCATTTTATTTCTTTAAAACAATAGGCAGAGGTTTTCAAAGTATTTTTACGTTCAATTCTGTAAAAAAAGCCGAACTCGAAATTCGTTTTGCGGACGAAAAGCTCGCTGAAACAAAAAAGCTCGCGGAAGTCAGTCCGGAAAAGACTGCTGCTTTGGACAAGGCGTTGGAGAACTACCAATCGTCCCAAGAGAGGCTCAAGGCGAGATTAGAGGCTTTAAAAGAAACAAGCGAGAACCCAAATGTGGACAAACTGCTTGAGAAAGTAGCCGACCGCACCGTTAAGCACGAAAAGCTTTTTGATGAGCTCAAGGAAAAATTTGAGAATAAAAAGGATTTGAGAGAAAAGCTTAAGGACGTTGAAAAGCATATTGCGGAGAGCGCGGCCAAAGCATCAGAAAAAGACGATTCGGCTAAATTCGCCGCACGCCTTGAGCGCGCATTGACCGAATCCCGCGGGGGCTCTCTAAAACACGTCCGTTCGGTTGAGGTTATTGACGGCATTATTGAAAAAGCACCCAAAGAAGCCAAGCGCGCTCTGGAAAGATTGCGCGCGGATTTTTCGGAACGTCTTAAAAAGGACATTGATGATTATGCTAAAAAAGTAGAGCCAGACGATTTTGGCAAAGCTTTGGATATACTGCCCGGAGATAAAGCCAAGCATTCTGTAATAATAGAAGAGATTCGCCAAAAAGCGGGAGGTCGTGTTGCTGACACATTAAAGCGAGCAGGCGAAACTCTTGACGGCACTTTAAAAGAACACGAAGATTTTGCGGAGAAAGCCGCGAGCCAGATAAAAAACGCTGGGGAGGTTCTGGAGCGACTTGCAAAAAAACTTTCAGAAGTCCAGTCTCCGCCAGCTTCAGCGCAAAAGCTTGCTGCTGGAGCAAGAGAACATCTTGCGAGTGCCAAGAAAGCGTACGATGAACAAAAATTCGGAGAGGCTTTCGGTCAAGCGAGGTCATCGGAAGTTTTGGCAAGAAACGCATTAAAAACACTTGAAGAAGAACGCCAGGGAACGGAAGAACTTAAAGAAATTTTCTCTGAGCTTGAAGCCAAGATAATTAAATATAATGAGTTGGTAAACTCGCGCAAGTTTACACCGGAAGTATTAAGCAAGATTGAGCGGCTTTTTGCTGACGCAAAAACGCATTTAGGTTTTGCCGGAGACGCTTTTAAAAAAAATGATGTTGCTGGAGCAAAACTTCATATTGAGCACGTCCGCGGATTTCTTAGTGATTTGGCGAGGCTGATTGAGAATGAAGGGAAGCGAAATGTCCTTTGCACAAGGGAATACATGCCGGTTTGCGGGGCAGACGGCAAGACTTACTCTAACGCGTGCCACGCGAAAGCCGCCGGCGTTGAGGTAAAATCAAAAGGGAAATGCCCGCAAGCAGCTCCTTATCCACAGCCAATTCCTAGCAATTTGCCGGTTCCTGACAAATTAACTGATGACCGCGTAATTTTTGCATCGGAAGTAACGATTGTTGTTAGAGAGGACGGCAGTTTTGATCCAAGAGAAGTGAAAATCGGCAAAGGCGGCAAAGTCACATGGGTCAACAGAAGTCGGAATCCGGTTTGGCCGGCTTCCGCTGTTCATCCAACACATTTGCTTTATCCGGGATTTGACGCGCGACAAAGCGTTGCTTATGGAAGAAGCTATTCTTTCGTATTTGAAAAAGTTGGCTCTTGGAAATATCACGACCACTTAAATACCGGCATGACCGGAGTTGTGGTTGTGGAAGAGTAACCGCATGAATAAACGGCTGGCATTTTTGCTCTTCATCATAATTTTGGGGGGCGTCTTTTGGTTTTTTAAGGATTCTTTTTTGGGATCTAAACTCACGGATATTTCTGAACCGTCCGTCTTGCAATTTGAAAAAGTTAGTGAAAAAGTTGCAGAGATTGTAAAAAGGGAAATTGTAGCACCGCCGCCGTTGCGGGTGGAAAAGAAAGCGACTCCGAAAGCAAATCTGACTCCGGACGGTATTTTGGCTTGGACAAACGCTGAAAGAAAAAAAGCCGGTTTACCATTGCTTACCGCAAACTCTAAATTGAGCGCGGCCGCTTTAGCCAAGGCGAAAGACATGTTTCAAAATCAGTATTTTGCGCACGAATCGCCGGGCGGCAAGGGTGTCGGTGATTTGGTCGCTGAAGAAAATTACGAATTTATTTCCGTCGGAGAAAATTTGGCTCTCGGCGGATTTGAAAATGATAAGGCCTTGGTTGATGCGTGGATGAATTCTCCAGGGCACCGCGCGAATATTTTGGGGCAAAGTTGGTTGGAAATCGGCGTGGCGGTTGGGAGGGGAATGTTTGAAGGCCGCGATGCGTGGTTAGCTGTGCAGCACTTCGCCAAACCACTGTCCGCTTGTCCGCAGCCGGATCCGAATTTAAAGATCGGCATAGAATCTTCGGAGAAAAAAGTCGGCGAGTTGACTGCTATGGCAAACCAGTTGCGCGCCGAATTGGAGAATTCACAACCAAAAAACAGAAAAGAGATCGCCGAGTATAACCAGCGTGTCGGCGAGCACAATGCTCTCGCTAACCAAATTAACACCTTAGTTGAAGCGACAAAATTGCTGATTAACACCTACAACTCCCAAATCCGCGCGCTTAATCAATGCATTGCTGAGTAACATGCTCTGGCGTTTTTTGGTTTGACTAATATGGCAAGCCGCAAAGTCATAGGGTTTGATATGGATGGTGTTATTGTTGATAATTGCCCGCTTAAGGTTGAGATCGCCAACAAAATGGGTTACAGCATTAAGTTGGCGGATGCGCCGTTTGAAATCATAAAAAATATTTTAAAACCCGAAGATTTAAGGGCTTTGCAGACGGCCTTGTATCACGATCTCAAAATGTCTTTGGGGGCGAAATTAATGCCGGGCATTGTGAATTTGCTCCGGCAAATAAAATCAGAAAAGACGCCTTATTTTTTGGTTTCGCGCCGCTCCGATCCGCCTATCGCGATAAAGCTTCTTTGCGCGCGCGGGCTTTGGCCGGAATATTTTAATGAATCAAACGCATTTTTTGTCGCGGAGCCGGAGGAGAAAAACGCTAAAGCAAAAGAGCTTAGAGTCACTCATTATATTGACGATGAGACAAAAATTTTGAACGTCCTTACGGACGTTCCTAATAAGTTTTTGTTTGATCGCTTAAATGTTTTTCCGGAAGCTGATCACTATACGAAAGTCGCTTCGCACAAAGAGCTCGCTAAGCATCTTTTTTAAAAAGCTCTTTTTGACCGAATTCGCCCAATCGTTTCTTAAATTCTTTTTTGGCTTTTTCGCGCCCTTTCCGCTCCGTCTTCGGGTCTAAGATTTTGATGCCCTTGCCCTCTTTTTCTTTCAAGAGCCACTCTAGCGCTTCTTTCTCTTCCTGCTCTGTTGGTTCTCGCTCCATGGTGGTATAATAATATGGAACATTTAATATGACAAGGTTTCCAATTTATAAAATAAAATGTAATACATGCAATATCTCTCAATCATCGAGCAACCAACAAAAGAAGCGATAAAAGCATTTGCAGAAAAAAGAAACCTGACCGAACATCTGCCTGAAACATACCAACATCCGCAGGAAGATTATCTTGTCGCGTCAAATTCGCCCCCTGTTTTTGTTGTCTCTGACGGAGTTACTTTGAATTTCAAGAAAATAGTTGAGGATGACGCAAAATATCCTGTTCCTTCTCCGGCTGGAGAGGTTGCGAAAATATTTTGTGAGGCGGTCGTAAAGAGTGCTCGTGATAAATATAGCGAATTTGACGCGGAGCAAATTGTTGAGGTTTTCAAAGAGGCAAATGGCGAAGTAAAAAATTACAATGAGCAAATTGGCAAAAGCGATATTTCAGGAAACGCAACTGGTTTTTACGCCGCTACTGGCTCATTCGTGATTATCAAAAAAGACAAAGCATATTGGGCGTCAATTTGCGACTCATTTGTGGCGCATTTTGATAAAGAAATGAATGTAAAATTTATGTCTTCGGGTCTTTGTTTGCCATACGCGGTTATTAATGGCCAGGAAAAAATGGCGGGGTACTTAGAAAAAGGCGCGCTCGATTTAGCAAACAGTGATCGCATTTTTGTTTTTACTGACGGCTTCGAACACTACGTTAAAAATGCCGAATTTCTAAAAATGTTTAGGAACTGGAGCGGCAATCTCAAAAAACATATTGCGGGATTTTCCGAAAAAATGAATCTTAAAGACCCAGAAAATTACGGGCACGAGCGCTCTCTCATCGCAATTTTAGTTTGATTATGAAAATTTTTATAACCGGCGCATCCGGAACAATTGGAAGGGTTTTGATGAGATGTTTATCAGAAAAACACAACGTTGTCGGCGTTGATAAGATTCCATCAGACAATGTTACTACTCTTGATATTGTGAATAAACAGGAACGACTTCGTGACTTGCTAAAAGGCGTTGAAATTGTCATCCATCTCGCATGGAATGCAAGAGAGGCTGGAACCGCGTTAAATATGCCAGTAGCAGAAAATAAAGTAATGGGAGAAATAGTGTACGCGCTTTCGCTGGAGCGGAAAGTAAAACGGTTCATTCTTGCTAGTTCCGTTCATGTGTCTTTTGGTCATATCAATTATAGATACCCCGGCATCGTTGAAGATCATAAGATTTTACATACGAAGAAAATAACGACGAGGGATGACTGCTTTCCGCTCGGTATCTACGGAGCTTCAAAGGTTTATCTTGAAAGGCTTGGAAAAGCATACAGTGAGAAGGGATTGGATGTTGTCGCGGTGAGATTTGGAAATGTAACCGACGATAACAACTTTGGCGAGTATCCATTTTGGTTGAGCCATAGAGATTGTTGTCAATTTATAGAAAAAAGTGCCGCGGCAAACAGTTTGCCAAAGTATTCTGTTTTCTTTGCTATTTCCGGCAACCCATGCAACCCTTTCGATATTTCCGATGCACGATTACAACTTGGATACGAACCAAAAGACAAATCGGGCTGTCCTAACTTGAAATAACCGCTTCATAAAAACTCTATGATATATCATAGTGCTAAAAATTTTAAAGAACAGATAACGTGAATTTGACTTTCTAAGCATCCTTTGCTATTTTTGTTTTTAGATTCGGGGGGATTCAATTGAAAGCTGTTTTGATAGAATATGCGTATAAAGATAGCGAAGAGGACCAATGCAGGGGAACAAGAATATGGACAGTCAAACAAGAAGCAATATTGATTGAAACCGAAAACAAGAAAATTTTGGTTGTTACAGAGGACACCAAACCGTATTTTTTTGAAGTTTTATCAGAAAACGCCGATGGTAAAATGCGTTTTGGTTGGCGGGACAGATATGACATGCATTTGCCGTTTAATGGGTATAGGGTTTTAAATAAACTGGATTTAAACCCAAAAATTTTCAAAGCCATTGTGAGTATATTTGAGTGGAAGAAGTGTCTTAAGATAATGCGCGATGAGCTTGAAGAGATTTTTAAAAAGCGCTATGCAGAAAAAATAAGGGGCTAGTATAGCCCTTTTTATTTTGGATAAATTTTAATACAATTTGTGTGTGCGAAAAGTCTTGACTAAAAATTTTTTTGAGAGGCCGGCGGTGGAAGTGGCGCGGGAGCTTGTGGGAAAGTTTTTATGCCACAGAACCTCACTTAGACGTCGGACGTCTAAGTGTTTTATGATCACCGAAACAGAGGCTTATGTTGGGCCGCGAGATAAAGCCTCGCATGCGCATAGAGGCCGAACCAAAAGAAATGCACCGATGTTCGGAGAGGCCGGCAGGTGGTATGTTTATTTTACTTACGGCACGCACTGGATGCTGAACATTGTGACCGGGCCCAAAGATTATCCGGCGGCGGTATTAATCAGAGCTGCTGCTGATACGCCTTCCCAGAATAATGTTTTTGCTGACCTTGCGCAGTCCCGCCATGGCGGGACGAGCAGAGAAATTCGCCAGCAGGCGAATATTCGTGTCAGAAAAAATATTATTATGGGAAGGCTTAACGGGCCAGGCAAGCTCACTAAATTTCTCAAAATAGACAAGCATTTCAATGAAAAACCAGCCAGCCGCGCGGCTGGTTTATGGATTGCCGCCCCATCAGGACGAGCCTCGCCAAGGGCGGGAGGATTTAGAATAAAACGCGCCGCACGGGTAGGTGTGGATTATGCACAGGATTGGGCGAAAAAGAAATATAGGTTTATAATGGAAAATAATGAGAAAAGAAATTTTAACGACCGAACACGTAAAATGGGCGCACATCAATAAGCCGAGCCGCGCGGATGTTGATTTTATAAAAAAGTCTTTTAATTTTCATCCACTAGTGGCCGAGTCCATTCTTCAGCCGACGCTTCACCCTGCGATAGAAGATTACGGCGATCATCTTTTTTTGATACTGCATTTTCCTGTGATTTTTCGGGAACGCGTGGCCAACATAGCCGCCGAGGTTGATTTTTTGATTACAAAAAACACGCTGCTCACCATTACTTATCAGACTTACGAAAGGTTAGATGAGCTTTTTGAAAAACTAGCTTCGGATGAAGAGTTGCGAACCAAATTTTTAAACCACCACACTGGTCCGTTGGTTTACAGCACAATAGACTGGCTTTTGGGGTCGCTGATTCATGATCTTGATTTTATAGAAGGAGAAGTCAGGAGGATTGAAGATATTATTTTTGCAAAACAAGGGCCCAACATAGTTGAAGACATATCGCACGCTAGGCGCGACATTTTAGATTTTAGAAGGATTTTGCTTCCGAGCGAGCAGGTTTTGAAACAATTGCCCGAAATCGCTAAAAAATTCTACGGCGATGAAATGGAGCCGTATTTTGCCGATATTTTGACGGCCGAAGGAAAAATCCAGCACCTTATTGAAAATCATAAAGAAACGATAGAGGCGCTTAATGCGACGCACGAGTCGCTGCTTTCCAATAAAATCTCCGGAATTATTACCGTACTTACGGTTTTTTCCGCCGTGATTATGCCGCTCAATCTCATCGCCTCCATTTGGGGGATGAACCAGCGCTTTATGCCGTTAAGAGACGGACTTTATGATTTTTGGATTGTTATGGCTTCAATGGGTGTTATGCTGGCGATTTTTCTAGCTCTTTTCCGATACAAGCGCTGGATTTAGTTATTGAGCAGTGAATTTATGAGCGCGCGGGTTTTGGGGCCCAAGGTTCCGACGGCTTCCAGCGCGTTTGCTTTTTGAAATTCCATTAGAGCCTTTTTTGTAGCCGGCCCAAAGTAACTGCTTGTGGGCTCGCTTTTTGGAAAATAACCTTGTTTTTTTAAAAATTCCTGGAGAATTTTTATCTGCCCTCCCCAATAGCCGCGCTTGAGCGTCATTGTTAGTGCGCCCTTTTGAGTTGTTACTGATTGCGCTGTGTCCTGCGTAGCTTTTAGCGTAGCAGGAGTGGCCCCTCCTTCGCTAGGAGCTACGGAGGGCAAGGGTGGCTCACCAGTCTTGATCGAAAAATCGCGGATCAGCGCCGGTATTATTTGATGATCAAGCACATTAACGGATTCCTGCCTCCCTTTAATTTCTAAAAGATGCCCTTCTTCTAGCTCGGTTAATTGAATTTCCGTTCCGTAAGCAGATTCGAGACGGATGGTTTTGTTTGGGTCAATTGGAACCAGCCATTTATAGCCCCATGCCTTAACGGTAAACAGATTTACAGCATGCTCCCTGAAAAGCTCCGCATTTACAAGGCGTATGCTGCCGTCAGGATAAATATGAACTTCTTGCGGTATTGTTTCGGCAAAAACAGGCCAAGCCAAAAGCAGCGCTACGAGAGAAAAAATAAGTTTTGTGGTCATACAACTACTATACTTTGGCAATAAGCCCTATTGCAAGTATCCCTAGAAAATTAAGAGTAAAAGAAAGCGGGATGAAAATTTTTGTGTCTGTTTTGGAAAGTCCAAGCATAACTAGCCCCAACTCGTCCGGCAAGGGGGAAGCTATGATGAGCGCGCCAACGATCGGGATGATCCAGCGCAATGCCGGCCACTGAAAAATAGAAAATATTTTTCTGCGTTCCGGTTTTTGGAATAATTCCAGCAAATCGTCAGCAAGGTGATCTTTCACAAATCTAAAAATCAAAAAGTCGCCGGAAAGCGCACCGAGCCCTCCAAAAAACGCCACCAAAACAACGGGGTTGATTTTCATAAGCTCAACGAGTGCAACTACTGCAGGCGCAGCGGTAAAAACAGAAACAAAAAACATGCCAGCGATGAAACTCCCAAAAAATTTTGCACGTTCAGCCGATTCCAATAAATTTTTAATAGCGCCGGTTTGATAGAGCAAAATCGCAACGACAACGCTTAAGGCAACAACTGCCAAATCTCTTATTAAATTATGATGACGGTTTCTCGTCACAATATTTTTTTTCTAAAAAGCCATTTTCCGGCTTCAACAGCCAAAATATTTATAAATCCGATACCAAAGACGCCCAAGAGCCATAGTGGCGGGAGCGAAGACGTGCTGAATATTTTCTGCAAGAAAGGAACGTAAATTACTATAGCTGTAAGGCTAAAGCCGATTATTACCCCGACAACCAAATAGTAATTGGAAAATGGGTTGTAGCTTAAGATGCCTCGCTCCAAGCTTCTTATTGAAAAAGCCAGAAGCAGGGTGTATGTAGAAAAAGAAGCGAAAATAAAAGTACGGACAAGTTCTTCCGCAAAATTCAATTTCAAGAGAAAAAAATACAAAACAAAAAGCAAAAATGATGTCGCAATGCCTATGACCAGCACCAAAAATTTTATTTCTTTGTCAAACACGCTTTTTTGCGCGCTCTCCGGTTTTTTATGGAATCCGTCGGTTTCTTTTTCAAAAGCCAGCGCGATGGCCGGGAAGCTATCCGAGAAAAAATTGACGAAAAGAATCTGTAGCGCGTTTATGGGAAGAGCAAGCCCGGCCAGAAGCGCCCCGCCTATAAGCATCAGTTCGTCCAGCGAGCTGGAGAGCAAATAAACTATTACCTTGCGGATATTCCCCAAAATTTTTCGCCCTTCTTCAATGGCAGAAACAATAGTCTCAAAATTATCATCCAACATAACCAAATCCGCTGCGCCTTTTGCCACATCAGTTCCTGATCCAATTGCAATTCCTATGTCCGCCGCCTGAAGCGCAGGAGCGTCGTTTACTCCGTCCCCGGTTACAGCAACAACTTCTCCTTGTTCCTGGTAAAGTTTAGTAAGCATTAATTTTTGCTCCGGCGTTACGCGCGCGAAAACCGATATTGAACCGGCGCGGTTTTTAAGTTCTTCTTTTGAAAGATGTGCCAAATCTTCTCCGGTAAGCACAGCTCCTTTGCCGTCTATCATCCCGAGCTCTCGCGCAACCGCATCCGCTGTGCCGCGGTGGTCGCCAGTTACTATGATTGTCTTGACACCCGCTCTTTGTATTTTTGCGATGGCATCTTTGACACCGGGCCGCAACGGATCGCGAAAAAAAATCAAGCCCTTAAACTCTAAATAATTAAAATGCTTTTGATGGAGAATTTTTTCATGATTCTCCTCCAATTTTTTAGACGCTACGCCAAGCACTCTTTCGCCGGAGAAAGCGCGCTTGTTTACCGCTTCTTCAATCTTCTTTTTATCTTCTGCTGAAACGGAGGAATATTTAAGCAGAATTTCCGGCGCCCCGACAAGCGCCAGAAATGTTTCTGACTTTTTTTGGAAAATGGATGCGGAAAATTTGCTTTCGGAATTAAAAGGCAGGCGATCCAGCACTCTGAAATCTTTTAAGATTTCCGGCAGAAAAACTCCAAATTTTGCGGCGCCCATTGCCAAAGCAATATCCAAAGCCTTGCCGGCCAGTCGCCAATTTACAGAATCTTCTGCTGGATTTTCCAAAATTACGTCTGTATTTGCCAGAGAAAGCGCCAAAATTTCTTTGATTGCTTCGTTCCCGGTGTTTTGAAAAGACTCAACCGCAGTAAGCATCATCTTCGCCTCAGTAAGAGTTCCTGTTTTGTCGGTTAGAACCAAAGTGGCGGATCCCAAAGTTTCCGCGGCAAGGAGTTTGCGCACTATCCCGTTTTTTCCGGCAAGTCTTTCTACCCCCACCGCCAATATGACAGTAAGAGCGACGGGCAAACCTTCAGGTATCGCGGAGACAGCAACCGCCACGGCAATTAGGAACATCTCGTAGAGATTTTCCCCCAAATAAATTCCCGTCAGGAACAGAGTAAGAGTTAGAGCAAGAATAATCCCGCCAGCTTTTTTGCTAAAATTTAGAATTGCCCTCTGTAGAGGCGTAAGTTCCGTTCCCTCTTCGGTGAGTGCGGCTATTTTCCCGAATTCGGTTTCTTTGCCGGTTGCGACGACAACTGCGTCAGCAAAACCACCAGCCGCCAAGGTTCCCAAGAAAACCATGGATTTTCTATCCGGTAGCGCCATTTCAAACGTCAAAGTTGCCGCGTTTTTTTCTTGCGGAAGCGATTCTCCGGTAAGAACAGATTCGTCAACTTCGAAATTATTTGTAAATATCAGCCGAGCGTCCGCCGGAATTCTGTCGCCCTGCGTTATACGGATTATGTCTCCAGGCACGAGTTCTTCGGCGTCTATTTCTCTTTCACGGCCGTTTCTTTTGATGCGAGAACGCGTTTTAACATAGCTTTTTAAAAGAGCAAGCACAACTTCCGCTTTGTTTTCCTGCCAAAATCCCAAAGCGGCGTTCACAAGCACGGTTGCGAATATGACTCCTGCGTTCACCCATTCTTTAAGAAATATAGTCAGGGCGCCAGCAATAATTAGCACAAAAATGAGCGGGCTTTTAAATTGGTTCAGGATAATTTTGAGCCTGGCAAGCCGTTTTTTTTCTTCAATTTTATTCTGGCCGAAAATTTTAAGACGTTTTTCGGCTTCTTCATCCGAAAGCCCTTCTTGGGATGTTTGAAGAATTTTAAAAGTTTCTTCAACAGACAACGCCCAAAACGGCTGTTTAATTGATTCTTCTGAAATCTGCATAATGGGTTTATTTTAACATAAAAATAAAAGCAGTCGCCTTGGGCAACTGCTCAAAAAATTCGGAAATCAAAGTTCCAGATACCTACCGCAAGAGGCCGAGCCCCACCTCGCACCCGAGCCGTCCGCCCAGCCCCAGTCGAGCTCCGGCCTGCCCTCGCCGAGCCACAAATCCGCGACCCTGTCGTCGCCGTGGCGAGAGCCAGTAGCGGCAACATTGTGTCGGGATAGAACGTCGCCCCTGCCAAGATTAAGTATTCCTACAGTAGTTAAAGACAGACGGTTGGCTTCTATGATTTCTTTTTCGGCAAGGTCA